>Ga0209670_100953_pt1 | contig 14833 bp, 15 predicted proteins | sample PerSpoBPS_BMetaG_FD_184741 | JGI IMG/M metagenome (GOLD analysis project Ga0209670, IMG submission 184741) | Thermal spring microbial communities from Yellowstone National Park, Wyoming, USA - Perpetual Spouter B (PS_B) MetaG (SPAdes) (version 3) | ecosystem: Environmental > Aquatic > Thermal...
CCCATCGCGCTTGAGCCCCTATGGGCAACAGGCGAAAACCCTCAGGCAGGAGCGGCTCGATGTCCTGGTTGCGGGAGGTCTTCGGAGTCTCCAAGCCGGTGATCGGGATGGTGCATCTGCCGGCCCTGCCCGGGGCTCCGCTCTACGATGCGGAGAAAGGGATGGAAGGGATCCTGGAATGGGCCCGGCGCGATTTGCGCGCCCTTCAAGCGGGCGGGATCGACGCGGTGATGTTCTGCAATGAGAGCGATCGTCCCTATACTCTGCGAGCAGATCCGGCGACGGTGGCGGCGATGGCGGCCGTGGTGGGGCGATTGCGTGATGAGATCCAGGTGCCCTTTGGGATTGATATCCTGTGGGATCCCTTCGCCGCTCTGGCGGTTGCGCACGCCACAGGCGCCCGATTCGTGCGGGAGGTCTTCACGGGCGTTTACGCCAGCGATATGGGATTCTGGAGCCCCTCAGCGGGGGAAGTCATGCGTTACCGTCGGGCGATCGGCGCGGAGGGAGTGCGGCTGCTTTTCAACATCAACGCCGAGTTCGCCGCCCCGATGGGGAGCCGGCCCCTGGCTGAGGTGGCTCGCTCCGTGGCCTTTTCCAGTCTTCCCGATGCCATCTGTGTTTCAGGGCCCATGACCAGCGTGCCGGTCCGGGCGGAGGATTTGCGGGCAGTGAAGGAGGCAGTGGGATCGATCCCGGTGTTCATCAACACAGGTGCCCGCCATGACAACATCGCGGATCTGCTGCCTTATGCGGACGGGGTGATTGTGGGTTCCAGCCTGAAGGTCGATGGCATCACCTGGAACCCGGTGGATCCGGAACGGGTGCGGTCGTTCATGGAGATCGTGCGCTCCATACGTCAAATTTAAATATTAGAAAAAATTTCAAATTATATTTAAAGGAGGTGAGCAATGCTGCAAATTCGTCAGTGGTTCATCGTATTGTTGGTTGCTTGGCTTCTTCTCTTTGCATGCCAGCCAGCCGTTACCCCACAAGCTCTTCCTGCTTCTCCAACTCCATCCCCCGGGGAGGAGCTAATTGGATTTAATTGGAAAAGCCAAGCGGGGAAATCAATTCAGGTTCTCTTTGTCAAGCATCCTTTCACAGACGCTTTGCTTCCTTTGATACGAAATTTTACTGAAGAAACTGGCATTACTGTTTCATTTCTGGTGCTTCCTGAGACTGAGTATTGGACTAAATTAGGAATCGACTTGGCTTCAGGGGCTGCCAGCTATGAGGTGTTCATGACAGGACCCTCTATTGCTTGGCAACATGCCAGGTCTGGTTGGATTGAGCCTTTAGATCGATATATTCAGGATCCTCAATTGACTTCACCAGATTGGGATATCAATGACTTCTTCCCAGCTTTCATTGCTGCCAATCGTTGGAATGGAAAGATCGGTGGAGGGTTAGGTGAGGGAAACCTATGGGCGATTCCAGTTATGGTAGAAACGACTATTATTAGTTATCGTAAGGATTTATTTGAGAAAGTAGGTGTTCAACCTCCTCAAACATGGATGGAGTGGCCCGAGGTAGCAGCCAAGCTACAGGGCCTGAAAGATGAACAGGGAAATCCGATTTATCCGATTATTCAACGTGGTGCCAAGGATATTACTAGTATTCAAGCAGGTCATTACACTGGATTCACCACTTGGGGTTGTAAGGATTTTGATGAAAACTTAACTCCACTAATTAACCAACCCAAGTGTGTAGAATTCGCTCGTCTTTGGGTAGAGACAAATAAGAAATATGGGCCTCCTGATTGGACTAATGTTACATGGTTTGACATGATGCAGCGATTTGCTGCTGGTCAGGCTGCTATGGTAATTGATAATGACTTTATGGCTGGCGTGTACGAGAATCCAGAGAAGTCTAAGGTGGCCGGAAAAGTTGGTTATGCTTTACCTCCTAAAGGTCCTGATGGATCGATCAAGTCAAATATTTGGACTTGGGCTCTTGCAATGAATGCTAAGACACGTAACAAAGAGGCAGCTTGGCTCTTCATCCAATGGGCTACTAGCAAAGAAGTTTTGTTGCAATCAGCGTTAGCTGGAAATCTGGATCCGGTGCGCCGTTCAGTGTGGGAACATCCTGATGTAGTGGCTATGACCTCGAAGTGGGATAACGGGAACTGGAGGAAGGTTGTCACGGATATGCTGGAGAAATATGCGGCCTGGTATCCTACTCCGCAAACAGAGCTGGTGGCGGTCTGGGATCGCTGGATCCAGGCCTATCATGAGATCTATGCAGGGAAGGATGCCCAACAGGCGATGGATGAGGCTGCTCGGGACATTGAACAGATCTTAATCCGTGCCGGGCTCAAGCGATGAAAGTGCTGAATGTTCGGCACAATATGGTTAGCAAGCGGATCTGGGCTTTTCAGGCCCAGATCCGCTTGCCCGCGATGAGGGCGCGCAGCCCAAGGAGGTTGCTGCGTCTGTATCCGGCTTGGCTGCCCTACATGCTACTCATTCCTGCCTTGTCTGTTCTTAGCTTAGGTCTCTTTGCCTTCTTAATCGCAATTTACTTCGCTATGACCAATTTTCGCCTGATCATGCCATCTTATCAGTTTGTTGGTATTCAAAACTTTCTAATTCTTCTCCATGATCACGGCTTTCGAGCGGCGCTGTGGCGTACATTCTGGTTCACGGGAGCGTTACTAGCTGTTCAACTTCCGCTGGGTATGGGAATTGCTCTGTTGCTTCAGCAAATCCGAGTGGGAGTCGCAATTTGGCGGACATTTCTGATCATCCCTCTTACGCTGCCTCCGATTATCTCAGGATTAATGTGGAAAACTATGCTGGCCCCCTATGGGCCGGTGAACTACCTGCTGCGTCCATTTGGATTCACGGATTTGGCATGGTTAGGGAATCAAAATACAGCATTGATTGCTATATTTTTCATTGAACTTTGGATTTCACTGCCCTTTGTGGTTCTGGTTTTGCTGGCAGGACTTCAAGCTCTGCCGGCTGAGCCGTTCGAAGCAGCTGCTATCGATGGCGCGGGACCATGGCCGATGTTTCGCTATATCACTTTGCCACTCCTTCGACCATATATCTATCTTGTGCTTATATTTCGGTTTATCGATAATTTAAAGATTTTTGATACAATTATGTCTACAACTCGGGGAGGTCCTGGAACATCTACTCAGCTTATTCAGGTTTTTATCTATGATGAAGCATTCAAAAACAAAAACCTTGCTATTGCTTTGGCAGGGATTTTAATAGTTTGGCTCTTAACCTGGATAGTGACTCAATTAATGTTCCGGAAGTGGTTCAATTTAGAAAATAATAAATAGGGGTTGCGCAGTTGACTGTGCATTCCTTTTCGCGTATATCGGAACACAAATGAGGAAGCTTGTCAAGAGGGGTGATGGCCCATGAATCCAGGGTTTTCACCTGCACCGAAGCCGCCCGGTGTCCGCCGGAAAGGGAGCAAGCCCCTGCCCACGATGCCTTCACCCGACTGCTTCAAAGGCAGCCTCCTGGCATGGAGGCGCTGTGGCAGGAGGCGAAGGAATTCGTGGGCCCCAAGAAAGGGCTTTTGATTCGGGATGACACGACCTTAGACAAGCCTTACGCCAAGCGGATGGACCTGGTGACCGATCATTGGAGTGGCAAGTATCAGCGGGTGGTCAAAGGCATTGCCCTTTTGACGTTGCTCTGGACGGATGGGAAAGCCCTTATCCCCTGCGACTTCCGGGTCTATGACAAGCCGCAAGTGGGAAAGAGCAAAAACGAGCACCTTCAAGATATGCTTCGCAGGGCAAAGGGGCGAAGCTTTGCCCCGGAATATGTTCTGATGGACAGTGGGTATTCGGCTTTGGAGAACCTGAAGCTCATTGCCCCTTTCGGCTGGTTTTTCCTAACGAGGCTGAAAAGCAACCGTCTGGTCAACCCGGATAGGATAAGGAAATGTGCCCATCAGGGAGGTGGACATTCCTCCGGAAGGAAGGATGGTGCATCGGAAAGGCTTTGGGTTCGTCAAAGTGTTCCGGACGGTCTCCTAAGAAGGGAACGCGGAATACTAGGCGACCATTGACCCTGGAATGAAGGAGGCAAAGCGAGCGGCGCTGGAAAAGGAGGGATGGGGGATAGAAGTTTACCATCGTGGGCTCAAGTAATGTGGTGGGGTGGAGAAGGCTCAGGTGAGAAAAGCCGTTTCCATCCTGCGCCATTTGCTTCTGGCTTTGAGAGCCTTCTTGCGGCTGGAGGTCTAATCAGTTGCGAACAGGGATGAGCGGGTATGAAGCGAAGGTAGCCATCGTTCGAGAGGCTATCCGAAGTTATCTGGCTCATCCCCTCTATGTCCTCCATCCAACTGCGCGACTTCTAATCAAATCAAAATGTCATTAAAATCGGAGAAAAAGATGATTAATCGAATAATTTTTCGTCTAATAGGTAACTTTATTTTATCAATATTGTTGACGATAGTGCTAATATTTTTGTTATTTCCGATCATTTGGATTTGTTTAATGTCTTTTAAAACTCCGCTTGATATTATAAGCGTTACACCAAAATTTGTTTTTCGGCCCACTATTCAAAATTATGTTGATCTCTTTACAACTGCAACAGCATTTGGGGGTGGTGTACGTGGGGGATTCTGGAATTATTTTCGTAATAGTTTTATTATTACAGCGGGAGCTATGGGGCTGACTCTCTTGCTGGGGTTGCCCGCTGCCTTTGCGTTGGCTCGTTTTAAATTCTTAGGACGTTCGCATATTGCTTTCACATTCCTTACATTTCGCTTCGTCCCGGAACTAAGTATAATTTTGCCATTGTATATCATATTTCAGAAAATAAAGTTGTATAACACGTATATAGGTTTAATTTTAGCTTATCAATTAATTACACTTCCTCTCTTTGTATGGATTATTCGGGTTTTCTTTGATAACATTCCGCGGGAGTTGGAGGAGGCTGCCCTTGTGGATGGAGCCAATTGGTGGCACATCTTCTGGCAAGTGGATTTGCCTTTGGTTCGAGGTGGCTTGGCGGCAGCCTTCATTTTATGTGCCATTTTTGCATGGAATAATTTTATCTTTGGCTTAATCCTCGGTGCTCAAGATACTCAACCCCTTACCGTAGGTGTGTTAGGGTTTATGTCTTATGAACAGGTATTATGGGGTCAGATGGCAGCTGCATCGATGCTTATTATCCTCCCGGAACTAGCGGTGGTTGCTCTTGTGCAACGATACATAGTCCAGGGATTAACGTTGGGAGCGCTCGCTCATCAATAGATGAAATAGATAAAATCGGAGAATATTCGATGGACCTTTTGCTGGGTATTGATATTGGAACCTATGAATCAAAAGGAGTTATTGTTGAGGCTGCCTCGGGGCGGATTGTGGCTCAGGCTGCTCGGGGGCATAGTGTCGCAATACCTCGTCCGGGCTGGGTGGAGCACGATGCAGAATCTATTTGGTGGTCGGACTTCGTTGCTCTCTGCCATCAGTTGCTGTCCCAGCCTGAAGTCTCTGCAGAGAATATCCGAGCGGTTGGAGTCAGCGCCATTGCTCCCACGATGCTTGCAATTGATCGAACAGGACGGCCATTGCGGCCTGCTATCCTATATGGTATCGACACGCGAACCGTTCAGGAGATTGAGGATCTCACTCATGCTCTAGGTCATGAATGGCTGCTGGAGCATGCCGGATCCGCGCTGTCCACCCAATCCGCCGGTCCTAAGATCCTATGGTTCCGCCGCCACGAGCCGGAGCTTTACCGCCAAACTTGGAAAATTCTAACCGCATCATCTTACTTGGTTTTCCGTTTGACTGGGAGGGTTGTGATCGATCACTACACGGCGGTGGCTTTCGCTCCGCTTTACGATCTCCCAGCACAGAGCTGGAGCGAGACGGGCGCTGCCTTAATTTGCGATTTGGACATGTTGCCTGATCTGCACTGGACCACAGAGGTGGTCGGCGAAGTAACGGCAGGGGCTGCTCAAGAAACCGGCTTACGGCCCGGGACGCCTGTTATCACGGGCACAGCGGATGCAGCAGCCGAAGCTATTGCGGCAGGTGTGACGCGCCCAGGGGATTGCATGATAATGTATGGAACGACGGTGTTTTTTATCACAATTTGTAATTATTTGCTTCGGGGCGGGATGCTCTGGCCAACTGTTTTTCTGGTTCCAGGGACTTATGCCCTCACCGCGGGCATGGCAACTGCAGGGGCCATCATCCGTTGGTTCCGGGATCAATTTGCTCCATTAGAGCTGCAAATCGAGATGGAAGGCGGACCTCCTGCTTATGAGGTTCTTGCCCATCTGGCAGCTGAATCGCCTCCGGGATCCCGTGGCCTCGTTGTGCTTCCTTATTTTAGTGGGGAGCGAACTCCTATCCACGATCCTCATGCACGAGGCTTAATCTTAGGTCTCACTATTAGCCATCGCCGTTCAGATATCTACCGAGCATTACTGGAGGGAATTGCCTATGGGATCCGCCATAACATCGAGGCGATGATCGAGATGGGAGTAAAACCCGGTCGCTTGATTGCCATCGGGGGTGGGACGAAAAATCCGGTCTGGCTGCAGATTGTTTCAGATGTTCTGGGGCAGCCTCAAGAGGTACGCAGCAGCCCAGGTGCAGCCTATGGAGATGCTTTCCTTGCTGGAATGGGAATTGGCTACTTCCAGGGCCTGACCGATGTGTTGAATTGGTTGGGGCCCGCTTTTCAAGTTGAGCCGATCTCGGCTCATGTCCGCCAATATGATTCCTACTACAAAATTTACCGAGAGCTGTATCCACGTCTTCGAGATCTAATGCACAGGCTGGTAGATCTTGAAACCTTTGTTGGAGGACACTCATGAACTCGGAGGACCTAGAGCTTTTGCAGACGCTTAGTGGTCTGCCTGGAGTCGCTGGGCATGAGGATGCGGTGATCGCCTGGATAAGGGAATGGATATCCCAGATAGGGGTAGAGGTGTATGTGGATTTCCTGGGGAATGTAATTGCTCATGTCCCTGGGCGTTTGGCAGGTGCTCCCCGGGTTATGGTTTTTGCCCATATGGACGAGATTGGCTTTCTAGTTCGTCGAATTGAGGACAATGGCCTGCTACGAATCGAACGCGTTGGTGGGGTTCCTGAGAAATGTCTTCAAGGGCAGGCAGTAACGGTTTGTGGGACATCAGGGTTATTGCCCGGCGTGATTGGGACTCGCTCTCACCATCTAACGCCTCCTGAGGAGCGTTTGAGGATTCCGCCTTTTGACGAGCTATATGTAGATATCGGAGCGCGTAACCGCGAGGAAGCAGAACGGTTGGGAGTCCGAGTAGGAATCCCAATAGCATATGCTCCTCGTTTCTACAGGTTAGCGGGGGGGTGTGTTGCGGGTAAGGCACTGGATGATCGGGGAGGGTGCTGGGTATTGTTGCAAGTGCTGAAGCGGATCCTTGATGATCCGGTTCCCCCCGAGGTATTCATTGTTGCAACGGTACAAGAAGAGTTCAATCTTCAGGGCGCACTTGTCGTTGCTAAGATGATTCAGCCTCATTTAGCAATTTGCATAGATATCGCAGTAGCGACGGATACTCCCGATTTGGTTGGAAAGGGAGATATCGCGTTAGGGAAAGGACCGGTCATTCAAACCTTCACCTTCCATGGTCGGGGCTCTCTGCTCGGACTTATTCCCAATCCGCGCCTAGTTGAGACGGTCGCTCGGATTGCTGCCAAAGTTCGTATCCCTCATCAATTTGGTGTTTTCCGGGGTGGGTTAACAGATGCCTCGTATTTACATTTAGCTGGTTCTGGCGTTCCTGCAATTGATATCGGATTTCCGGTTCGTTATACACACTCTCCCTTAGAAACCTGCGATGTAAACGATCTCAAATACACTGTAGACCTGATTTTCGAATGGCTTGCCGCACTTTCTATATTGCCAAATCTAGAGCGCGGCACTTTCTTCTTTGGATCGAAGAGGGAATAATTGTTCGGTTGCGTGTGGAATGGCCATTGATTAAATTTCGATCGAGGGAAGCATGAAAAACACACCTAAAATCTATACCGTCCTAGTGGCCTGTGGTACGGCCATCGCTACCTCAACTCATGTGGCGATGAGGCTTAAGGAGCTATTGAGTGAACGCGGCTTGGATGTACAGATAGTGCAGTGCCGTGTCCAGGATCTTCCCGGACTAGCTCTTAATGCCGATGTGATTGTGGCGACTGCTCAGGTGCCCTTTGACATACCCATCCCAGTTGTAAATGGCATTCCTTTCTTAACTGGATTAGGAGTGAAGGAAGTAGTCGATGAAATTGAAAACATTTTGCGACAAAAATGATGATAACTTGCACGTATTTTTGGATATATACAGATAAATTTATTGCGGATATCTTAGGAAGCGAATTGATATGCATTTATACGGTAGTCCGCGATTGAACCTAGACTGCTATCTCTCACCGAAGCGTTGCTATCTTGTTGGTCTGTCTTCAAACCTTGAAATCTCGATCCTCATCATACTTAACTAACTGGTATGCTAGGGATATGGGAGAGCTGTAAAACCCTTCGGAGAATTGTGTGTTGCTGCTGATATCTGTTGTATTACTGATTGCTTCAACCGCCTATCGTATCCTTCTTATAAATCCAGAAGGATGATGTTCTTGTTTCATATTTGATTATAATGGAGGTGCAAAATGGAGATGATCAAATCGATTTTTGATTTTCTTACTGGCTTGGGTTCGCCGGTCATGTTGCCAATTGTCATCTTCATCTTAAGTCTCCTTCTGGGGCAGCAACTTGGCCGTGCATTCATCTCCTCGCTCACAGTGGGTGTTGGGTTTATCGGTTTAGGCTTGGTAATTAATCTCCTGTTTCAGGGACTGGGACCAGCCACTGAGGCCCTGGTTAAGGCTACAGGATTATCCTTGACCTCACTTGATGTAGGGTGGGGTGTGTCAGCGGCCATCGCATTCGGCACTGCAGTCGGTTCATTGGTTTTTATTGTGGCCTTGGGAGTCAACCTGATTATGCTTGCACTTAACTTGACTAAGACGCTTAATGTGGATCTGTGGAATTACTGGCACTATGCTTTTACTGGTTCGCTGGTCTACTTGGTTAGTGGCGGTAATCTTCTGCTAGGGTTAATTGCTGCGGCAATCCATGCGGCAGTGGCATTGCTGATCGCTGACTGGGTGGCGAGGGATATCCAAGAGTTCTTCAAACTACCGGGCATTTCCATCCCACAGGGCTGGGCGATCACCTCAGTGCCAATCATCAAAATCCTCAATTGGATCGTGGAGAAAATCCCTGGCCTGCGTGATATCTATTGGGATCCGGAAGCCCTGCAAAAGCGCCTAGGTATTTTCGGCCAACCGATCATTATGGGTGCGATTCTGGGATTGCTGTTTGGCATCCTGGCCTACGGCATCAACCCGGCAGGGATGACCTTTCGTCAGGTGTTGAGCAAGGTACTGATGCTGGCGGTGCAAATGGCAGCAGTAATGTTGCTAATTCCGCGCATTATCTCCATCTTCATGGAAGGACTGACTCCGGTATCAGAAGCTGCGCGCACTTTCATGCAGAAGCACTTTGCTGGACGCGAATTCTATGTTGGTCTAGACTCAGCTATTCTCATTGGACATCCTATCACCATCGCCACAGGCATTCTGTTAATTCCGATCACGCTGCTGCTTTCTGCGATTCTGCCAGGGAACACTACCTTGCCTGCCGCTGACTTAGCTGCAACCGCATTCTTCGTATGTATGGTGCCGCCACTAACACGAGGGAATTTCTTTCGCTCTGTGCTCTATGGCATCGTGATCATGACCATGGTGCTCTATATCTCCAGTGCCTTCGCCCCACTGCTGACTCAAACTGCCCGTAATATCGGATATGCTATACCTGCGGGTGCAGTGGAGATCACCAGTCTATCCGGTGGCAACTGGATTGCCTGGGTATTGACCACCTTTGCTCGTATGGTTTTTGGGAGTTAATTCACAAAAGGGAGGACTTTTACATTCTTTGTAACTATTCAGGTCCCCCTGCCCCTGGTGGTAGGAGGTGCCTGTATAGCATGCTGGGCGTAGACCCCGATAGCGGCCAGGTGTTGGGGTTGGGGGACTTCGAGGCTTTTCTGCGCACGTCCAGGGAGGGGGGCAAGAAAAGCAAGGATTGGCGGGGGACACTGGAGGGGGACGCCTGGAAACATGCGGCCCAGGCTGGTGGTCCGGCCCCCGAGGGAATGGTCTGGGTGCATGGGGCTGACCGGGAGGGGGACAATTTTGAATTCTGGGCCACCTGTCGAGTCCTCAACGCGCATTTTCTGGCGCGCATCCAGTGCCATCGGCGCTATTGGGTGAGAGAAGAAGGGAAAGAAAAGGCATCTCTGATGGATTACGCCCGCAGCCTGGAAGCCCAAGCCGGGAATCGGTTTGAACTGGAGGTGCCAGCCTGCCCCGGCCGATGGGCTCGCCGAGCCCGTTTGCAGGTGGCCTGGGGCAAGGTAGGGGTGGGGCCTTCGGCGCAAGCGCCCAGGGAGATTCGCCAGAACAGGCCGTTTGTCGCCTGGGTGCTTCGGGTCTGGGAGCCCAATCCACCTGAAGGGGTCGAAGCCATCGAGTGGGTTTTGCTGACCTCGTTGCCGGTGAGCACCCATGCCCAGGCATGGGAGAAAATCGAATAGTATAAGCACCGCTGGCTGTGTGAAGACTTTCATCCATGCTTGAAGACCGGCTGTCGTATTGAACGAACCCAACTGGACGATGTTCTGGATCTTCTGCTCCAACTGCGGCAACGGGTGCGGCAGCAACCGGAAGGTCTGGCCCATCAGTATCTCGACCCGTGGATGGTGAAAACGTTGGCGCGCTTGACCGGGCAGGATGAGCGCGCGATGACCGTGCAAGATTTCTGGCACCATGTGGCTCGTCTGGGTGGCTTTCTGTGGCGCAAAGGGGATGGACAGCCGGGTTGGTGCACCCTCTGGCGAGGCTGGAAATACCTGGCTGACCTCACCAGAGGCGCCCGCCTCTTCGGCGAGCCAGCAGATACTTCCTGAATGCCGATTTGTGATAAAAGATCAGGGTTTAAGGCCATCATAATAGTAACGAGGCTTCGAGTTCGCATGACCCACGTAAAGCTCTCGGTTTCACTGGCAGCTGCTCCCTTAGATCAGATAGGAACGGTGGTGCAGATGCTCACCACTGCGCAGGTAGATTACCTTCACTTTGATATCGAGGACGGGGTATTCATTCCGGCGATAACCTTGGGAACTAAAATCATCTCCGACCTGCGCCCCCTGACGCCACTGCCTTTTGATGTGCATCTGATGATGGTCAATCCTGAATGGCTGATTCCTGATCTGGTACACCTGGGGGCAAACCGCATCGCTGTCCATTACGAAGCCTGTCCCTACCCCCGACGTACCCTGCGTAAAATTGTCGAGGCTGGTGCCCAGGCTGGCATTGCACTTAACCCAGCCACGCCTCTGCCAGATTTGGTCTACCTCCGTCCTTACCTGAATTTCGTCTTGATTCTGACTAGCGAGCCAGAAGCACCTGATTATCCTTTCCTGCCGACGGTGCTGGAGAAGGTGCGTCAGGGCAGGCAGCAGCCCGGGCTTGAGGGCGTGGAATGGGTGGTAGATGGAGGGATTGACGTTCAGAATCTTCCCTGGGTGATAACTGCTGGTGTCGATACTCTGGTGATCGGTCGCGCTATTTTCAAGGATAACGCGATACTTGCCAACTTGCACCGCATACGTCAAGTTCTATCGGAGATCCTGCCTCATGCAACATCAGCTTAAAGACTTTTTACGCCCTGAGCACCTTGTTTTGAACCTAGAAGCCCGAGATGCTCGTGAGGCCATGAATAAGATTGTTGCGGTACTAGTGCGCACCGGATGTGTGATGCCTGAGTTCGCTGACGATATATGGGAGCGCGAACAGGTTTTCCCAACTGGCTTACCCACTCAACCACTGGCTAGCGCCCTGCCCCATGCTGATCCACGGCATGTGCTTCAGACCGCGGTAGCAATCAGCACGTTAAAGACGCCGGTTCGATTTGGCCAGATGGGCACCGACGGCTCAGTAGGTTTAGATGTGCGTGTCATCATTTTGCTGGCGATCAAAGAACGTGAGAAACAGACCGAACTCATCAGGCAGGTGATTCAACTCCTGCAATCCCCGGAGACGTTGGAAAAGCTGGCCATTGCGGAAACCCCTGATCAGGCGCTACAAATCTTACTCCAGGCCTTGGGTTAAAACTACTGAACTTTGGAACTGTTCGAAAAACGGAGGTTGACTTGAGGAGGAAAGGGCATCGATAAAGAAGGTATGAGAGGAGAACTCACCTCAAAATGAGGAGGGATCAGCTGACGATACATGGATTTTGATCGTGTTGATATCCGACACTATGGCGGGCGTCTTACCGGGAAGCGGGTGATTCTATCCTCCCGTTGAGCGCTTATCAGGACCGGACGTGTCGGTTGCCTCTGGCTTTACTCCTCCCCGATTCGGGAAGGGGTGAAGGATGGGGTTGTTGGGGTGACTCAGGAAGACCCTGCTTGAGAACCAATCGGAAAGTTGGTAAGGTTGAGCCGAGCTCCTGGTAGAGAGCACAGGCTTTAGCTTCTAGGACCGTTACGCCCTATCCTGGCACCGGGGGAGACGGTCCGTCCGGTGCGTAGCCGTGTGTGGCTAGTTCTGCTGGCCCTGGAGAATACCCAGGGCCAAGGGATTTTATGGGGACAGCCGTGGGGCCGCCGGCCTGGGCCCGATGGAGGACCTGTTGCCCCTTCCAGTTTGGGCGAGTGGGGATAGGATGCCGTGGACATGCGGAAACGCCTGGGCCCGCTGTCGGGCTTCCTCACGAAGCAAGACTAGAAAGCATTTCAAAATTCTGTCCAAGTAGATGGTGTGCTAGATCATCCAGCTCGAACGATACGGCGTGAGGTCTAGCTTCCGGCCGCGACGACGCGTATTCTGATGCCGTGGGATGCAAGGCTGAAAGCCCCGACGGCCCGGGTGCGGGGGCGGGTCCAGGAACACCCCCGGCAACGCGTCGCTTGCACCGTTCGTAGGAGCGACCCTTCGGGTCGTCTCTATGGGCAGATGAATCTTGGCCAGCGGAGCGCTGTTGTCCTCTGTCCCGATCGGCATGCCTTGCCCGTCGGTGACCCATATTCCCTTGCGGCCCTTGCCCCGTTGGGTGATGCCGATGGCTTCGCCTCCCTTTTTCGCCCGCACAAAAATGCCGTCCCGAAATGCCTGGGGCCCTTCCCGCTGCCACAACTGCCTCCAGCCGGTCAATGGAAGACATCCTAGACCTCTACGAACAGCCTCTGGCACCGGGAGTTGTGAAGGTTTACGTGGATGAGCGGCCGTATCAACTGCTGGGGGACACCCGGCCCTGCCTGTCAGTGGAACCCGGACGATCTGTCTGGGAGGATTATACCTATTGTGATGCTGGCCCCAGAACGGGATTAGTGAGGGATGGGCGTGACAGAGCATCGGACTAAGGAGGATTAGGATCGTTTGCTGGTTCGGTTGGCGGATGCGGCCTTTCCAGATGCTGGCCAGATCCCCTCGGCTTGTGACAATCTCAACACGCGCACGCTGGAGGCATGGATAAAGCACTAGAAAGGGGTAATCAGGTCTTTCTGGTTTTCATGGTTTTGGGTAGATGAGCAGGCTTAGACTCTGCCCCGGCTAGGCGCTGAAGGTCCAGAATTTGCCCATCATGAACCCGCAACCAGGGGCCCTTAGCCGATGAAGGGCCAGATTCCGAATCAGCCTGAGCCATGGCCCAATCTTCTGTCCATCCCGAAAAAGACCGGCTTTAGAAAATTGGGAAACCTTGAGGTGACTGTGGCCTTCTGGAGCATAGAGATGGCATTCCTCTTCTAAAATTGATATGAGCCGCAGTTACACGCCGTGAGATACAGCCCTACCTGTAGCTATATTGCACGCCGCATCAGCCAGGCCGCTATTCCCCATATGATCCGCCAGGGTGGCGGTCGCATCATCATCACGGCGTCCATGGCCGGCCATCGGGCTGTCCCTCTGCTGGCGCACTATGCGGCCTCCAAGTGGGCGGTGATCGGCTTCGGCCTGAGTTTGGCGGTGGAAGTGGGCAAGTATAATATCAAAGTCAATCTGATCTGCCCCGGATTTGTCCGCACATCGATGCAGGAGCGCGAGATCGTGTGGGAGGGGGAGCTGCGGGGGATGGATCCAGAGGCCGTGCGCGCGGAGTATGTGAGCAAAACCCCGCTGGGGCGAATTGAGGAACCTCAGGATGTGGCCAACGCCGTGCTGTTGTTGTGTCTGCCTGAGGCCGATTTCATCACCGGCGCGGTTCTGGATGTGACGGGCGGGACCCATCTCACATAGCGTTTTGTCTCGCGTCCCCTTCGGTGCAGGAGGACAACTGCTTGTGGTTGTCCCACCTCGTTCGAGATACGACCATGGGCGATCTTCGGGGATACATTGAACCGATCGGGATCTCGCTGGGGATCGGGTTGCTGATCGGGCTGGAGCGGGAGTGGGCGCATAAGGATGTGGGGTTGCGCACCTTCGCCCTGGCGGCGCTGGCGGGGTGCCTGGCCTGGCTGATCCACCCCGTCGCCGCCTTCCTGGTCCTGGCTGCGGCGATCGCCCTGGTGAGCATCCTCAATATCCGCAGCATGCTGGTGGACCGCTCCCTGGAGATGACGACTTCGGTGGCCCTGCTGGTGACGCTGCTCCTGGGCATTGTGGTTGCGCAGGGGTATTTCCTGGTGGCGGCGGCGACAGCGGTGCTGGTGACGATGCTGCTGGCCTGGAAAGCGGAGCTGGTGCGGTTCACGGTGGGGCTGTCGCTGGAGGAGCTGCGCTCCATCGTGCTGTTCGGGTTGCTGACGG
>Ga0209670_100968_pt1 | contig 14632 bp, 16 predicted proteins | sample PerSpoBPS_BMetaG_FD_184741 | JGI IMG/M metagenome (GOLD analysis project Ga0209670, IMG submission 184741) | Thermal spring microbial communities from Yellowstone National Park, Wyoming, USA - Perpetual Spouter B (PS_B) MetaG (SPAdes) (version 3) | ecosystem: Environmental > Aquatic > Thermal...
GCCGTCTCCTCGTCCACCCGCCACAGGGAAAGTCGCACCGTCACCGTCGAACAGCAACGCCAGCAGCTCTGAGACGTCGGGTCGCTCCACGTGCAGTCAAATCCACACCGTTTCATAGGCTTTTCCAGAAATCGGGACGCGTTTACAACTGAAACACCATGCCGAAACGGGAATTACACTTCAAGATCGCAAAACAGAATTACGTGAACACAGTCGCAACACAATTGCAATATCCACGTACGTTTGTCTTGAGGTTGAGGGAAGCTACCCCGACCTCCACTACGACAAAGGCATGCATGGTCAGCTGATAGTAGAACAGTAAACGAGACCAGTTATGCGGCACAATGGCCACAAAGGGTTGAGTGGAAAAGGCGAACGCCAAATCTGAGGGCAAAGACTATGGGCCCGGTGGGATTCGAACCCACGACCTACCGGTTATGAGCCGGCCGCTCTGCCAGGCTGAGCTACGGGCCCTCGTTTGTCCCCATTTTCAGATCCTCAACGTCCATAAAACGTTGTCCCCCGGCGGGACTGGGGTCGGGCCTCCTCCTGCTGCCGGGCCTTTCCCTTCTCAGTCCGAGCGAGCACCGCGTAGAGCCTCTTCCCGAGAGGCTGGTCCCCTTCGAGCCTCACGAGGACGTAGACACCGTCCTTCGGACCGAACACGTCGGAGACGTATCCCACCTCACCTCGTTCCGAGTAGACCTTCGTGCCTATAGGGAGCGGTTCTTTCGAGACGACGAGAACCGAATCGCGGAACCTCTTCACTACGTCTCCGAGAACCACAACCCTCTCTCCCTTCATCCCCTCATCCGCTCTGCAAGGAGGCGTATGACTTCCGACTTCTTCAGCTGCCTGTCAGGCTTGACCATGACGGCGGACCCCGGCTTCCACCACTGGGACGGATGCCTAAGGTCGAGCTTCTTGGCCTCCCAGCCGAGCCTCGCAGCGGCTCTGAGCACGTCGTCCGCCGTCAGCCCCTTCACAGCGAGCCTGACGGGGACCCTCCTGCCCTCGGACCTGGTCAGCTCGCGGTTGAAGTACTGGACCCAGACGATGTAGCCTTCCCTCCTGATCATCCTCAGCCCTTCGCCTTCACCAGAACCGCGTTGATCACTCCGTCCGCAGAAGGTTTCGAGGTCACCCGGGCGATGCCGAGCGGCGTCTCGATGAGTGCCCCTCTGGTCAGGACGCCCATCCTCGTGAAGTCCGGGTTCGCTGGGTTCTGGACGACCTTCAAGATCTGGACCCTCGCAGTCTTGCCGGTGGAAGGATCGGTGACGTTCGCGAATTTGTCATATCTGACCCTCACCTTGAAGTTTCCCCCTCGCACCCTCTCCACGAGCCTCTCAGGCTCACCTACGACCGGCAGCAGCGGGTCCCTTCCCCTCTCGTACCTCCGCTTCTTCCTGTGGGGCCCCTTCCTGCCTCCTGTCTTCTTCCGCTTGTGGATGTCGGTGTGCCAGACCGTCATCCCGGGTGACCTGTAACTCCGTCCATTTAGGTCCTTTTCTCCTCTGCCGTCACAAGACAGACCGAGGGACGAAATCTGATGAACCGGAAACGTGTGTAAGGAAGTCCACAGAAGCGAGGCGCGGAGGCCCTCATGCCATCAGCTCGTACGGCCTCCTCCCTGCAACCCTCTCGAAGAACTCCTCGTCCTCCAGGACCTCAACGCCCTTCGATGCGAAGTACCTGTTCACGTTCCTGATGTCCCGCATCAAATAGAAGTCGGCACGTGGATGGTGTATGAGGACCGCCTGCGAGAGGTCGATGAAGTAGACCGAGAGGTCAGGGCCGCACATGACGTTGTACTCGCTCAGGTCGCCGTGGATCAGCTCCGCCTTCCTGTACTGGACCTCCATGCCCTCTACGACCTTCCTGTAGATCTCAGCGTACTCCTCGACGCTCAGCTCGGTCTCCCTCAGAAGCGGGTACCTCTGCCCGTTCTCGCCGATGAAACCCATGACCAGGACGTTGTTGACCACGGTGTAAGGTTTAGGCACTGGAACACCGGCATCGTAAGCCTGCTTCAGGTTCAGGAACTCCCTCTTGGCCCACATGTATATCAGCTTCCTGACGGATCCTCCCACCTTCCCAAGCCTGACGTCGCTCACCAGATATTCCATCCTCCCCTTTCGGAACTCCCTGTTGTTGACCAGGTAGATCTTCACCGCAAGCTCCTCTCCTGATCTGTTCTTGGCGTGGTAAATCCTGGACTCCTTTCCTGCGCTGACGACGCCGTAGAAGTCGTCAATCACGCCCTTCTTCATCAGCCTGTAAATCGTCAGCAGGGTCTGGGCGTCGAAGACCTCCTCGAAGGCAGCCCTGTCGAGGCTCCTGTCCTTCTCGAGGAACCGATTCCTTACCTCGGCGATCGCCTCCTGCCTCTCGAGCCTCTTCGCCCACCTCTCCTCCAACCCGATTTCCACAGCTTCACCATGCCATCCGTTAATAAGTTAACTCGTTTTCAGGGGAAGCTCCGGAGCTGTGAAAATTCGCGATCAGACCACGTTGACGCCGAACTCCCTCTTGACGAACTCGATCGCCTCCTCCCTCGTCGGCCTGTGGCTCCTCGGTATCCTAGAGCGCCTGATCCTCCTCCGGGTAACCCTGAAGCCGGGCCTTGAAACGTGCACTATCACGTCGAAGCCTATGATGCCGAGCTCCGGGTCATACTTCGTGCCCGGTAGGTCGAGGTGCTCCTTGACGCCGAAGGCGAAGTTGCCGTACTCGTCGAAGCTCTCGGCCTTTATCGTGTTCCTGACGGCCTCGAAGGCCCTCCTCAGGAACTCGATCGCCTTCTCCTTCCTCAGCGTGACCATCGCAGCGATCGGCTCTCCCTTGTGGATGCCGAAGCCCTTGATCGTCTTCTTCGCCTTCCTGATGGACGGCTTCTGACCGGTGAGCATCTCGAGGATCTTGGCGGCCTTCTCGAGCCTCGCACCTGCCTCTCCCACGCTGCAGTTGACGACGACCTTCTCTATCCTCAGCCTCCTCATCGGGTTCTCCTGCTTCCCGACCTGCTCCCTCACGGCAGCTTCAGCCATGGCCTCTCGTCACCCACCACCATCACGTAATCGAGTATTGTGGATATCTCGCCCTCAGCGGTCCTCACTGTGACTAACTGCTTCGCAGGGTACCTCCTCACCCTCTCGTAGTCCACGATCGGCCCGTGGAGGCCTGCCCTGGAACCCCTGTAGATCAGCGCGTACCTCCCGACCTCGAAGGGGAGGTGGGCCAGGACCTTGTTCTCCGGTATGCTGATCTGGAACGAGTCCCAGGTGCCGATCGCCCTGTCCTTCTCGGTCGGGTTCTTGACGAGGACGTTCCTGCCGTCGTGGAGCGTGAACTGGAGGGCGCCTCCCTTGACGTGCTGCTTCCTAATGATCAGGCCGATCTTGAATTTGCTCTCCGAGGGATCGATCTCGATCAGCTTGAGGCCCCTCCTGTAAACCGGGAGCATCCTGTAGATCTCTCCGGTCTCGGGGATCGAGAGGACGTCCATCAGCCCGATTGGGAACCGGGGCTCCTTGACCACACGGCCGTCCACCAGGATCTTCCCCTGAAAGACGACCTTTTCGGCCTCCCTCGCCGTCGACGCGTAACGGAGCCAGTCCCTGACGATGACCAGCAACGGCACCGAGTAGTCCATAGGGTGGGGACCTGGAACTGGCCTCGGCGCGAACTTCTTCACCTTCGCCGGTATGTCGAACACTACCGGAGCCGCGAGCCTCTTCAGGTGCATGCCGACCACCCGCTCAACGCGCTGGGCACCTCAGGCACTCCGTCCCGATCAGCTTTTAACCCCTTCTGAGCGCATCAGCCCCACTCGACCTGATCGCCCGACCTGTAGGGGAGGAAGTTAAAGCGGACCCTCCCTGGGGACTGCAGGTGAACGGGAGGAGGCGCGTCGGCATAGTCGGCGCATCGGGATACACGGGCGGAGAGCTGCTCAGGCTCCTCTCCCTCCATCCGGGGGTTGAGGTCACCGTAGCGACCTCGAGGGAGTACGCGGGCCAGCCTGTGACATCGGTCCACTTCCACCTCCGCGGCTTCGTGGGGAACCTGAAGTTCTCGCCGCTCTCGCTCGACCTCCTGCTCGAAAAGTGCGACGTCGTCTTCCTGAGCACACCGGCTGGCGTCTCGAAGGACATAACGCCCAAGCTCCTCGACCACGGGCTAACCGTCGTTGACCTCAGCCCCGACTTCAGGCTGAAGGACCCCGAGCAGTACAAGATCTGGTACGGGTTCGAGCACCCGGCACCGGACCTGTTGGGGAAGGCGGTCTACGGTCTGCCCGAGCTCCACAGGGAGGAGCTAAGGAACGCGAAGCTGGTGGCCAATCCCGGATGCAACGCCACCGCAGCCATCCTCTCCCTGGTCCCGGCCGTCGAGTCAGGGCTCATCGACTTGGAGCACATAGCGGTTGACGTCAAGGTGGGCAGCAGCGAAGCAGGGATGAAGCCCTCCATCGGAACCCACCATCCCGAGAGGGCGAACGTGATGAGGCCCTACGAGGCCACAGGTCACAGGCACGTCGCCGAGGTCGAGCAGGAGCTCAAGGCGATCGCTGGGAGGGAGGTGAGGGTGGCCCTCGTTCCCCACGCTGTCGGCGCGGTCAGGGGTGCCCTTGCGACCTCTCACGTATGGCTTGCCGACGGCTCCGTCGACGAGATGGCCCTCTGGAAGGCCTACGCGAAGAGGTACGGGAACGAGCCCTTCGTCCGCATCGTCAGGGGCCGTTACCCCGATCCGAAGTACGTTGTCGGCTCCAACTTCACCGATGTCGGGCTGGCGGTCGAACAGAGGTTAGGAAGGGCGGCCCTCTTCGCTGCGATCGACAACCTGATGAAGGGCGCTGCCGGACAGGCTGTCCAGTGCATGAACGTGGTGCTCGGGTTGGACGAGAGGACGGGGCTGAACTATCCTCCGCTGAGGCCGGTCTGAGGTGCTCTCAGACGACGCATCGCTCCGTAGAACATCGGTTGAAGCGCGTGAGGCCTTGCGACTAACGGTTGTGAACAGACCTTTCGCACCGATCCTCACAGTTCCGGAAGATTCCAACGCACTGAGAACGTGGACGTATTTATGACTGGAATCCGTGCTTGAATGGGGACTGGGATTGGGAAGCAGCGAGGTATCAGAGGAGGTTTTCGCGCTGGTCACGGTAGTCGCGAAGAGAAAGGGGAAAACCGTTGACGAGCTGATCTTAGAATATGTTGCGAAGGACGTTGATCCCGGAGTGAGGATCGAGGTTTACATGAAACTCCACGAGAGGTACCTTCGAGAGGCCGAGGAGCTTTACGCCAGTGGAGACTTGGCGCAGGCCGGTGAGAAATATTGGGGTGCTGTCACAGCGCTCATCAACGCAATAGCAGAGAGGAGGGGTTGGAGCCACTACTCGCACAGGGACTACGCCGAGGTCATCGAGAGGTTGTCTGAGGAGCTGAAGGAACCGCTGGGCAGACTCTTCGCTAGCGTCGAGAGACTTCACGCGAACTACTACCACAACTTCCTGACCAAGGTGAACTTCGATGCGCACAGGGAAGACGCGCTCAAGCTCATGCAACTGCTCAAAGCTATCAGCTAGATCGGCAAGAACGCTCAGAGTCGGTGTCGCCTCTTCTCGATTCCGTTCGATCGACCGCAGCAAAGACACATATGCGGGGCGGAGTCCTTACTAGATCAACCTCGTCACGGGCTTCTCGTCGAGCGAGACGGACCTGTACCCCATCCTGTTGAGGAACCTCGCGAAGGTCGCCGAATGACCGTAGACCGTGACGACAAGCCTGGGCCCGGTGGCCTTCACGTACTCGAGGAGGCCGTAGAAGTCAGCGTGGCTGCTGAGGGGGAAGGCAGCGTCGTATCCAAGGAAGCGCCTCGTGAGCGCCCATCCAGTAGCGACAGCCCATCTGGTCCTCAAGGGCAACACCGTCCTCCGATCAGCGACGTAGACGAACCCTCCTCCCCTGATGACCTCGGCCGCGTCCATGGTCCCCTCGACGAGGAACTCCATCCACGGATACGTCCTCCTGTAGACCTCCGCCACCCTGCCGACGTTCCTGCTCACGACGACGGGCACGTCGAGAGTCTGGTTGAAGAGCGCTATCAGCTCCTGCGCCTTGCCTGCGGCGTAGACGTTGAAGGCAGGGACCGACCCCTCACCCATCACCTCCCTGACCCATCTGACGATCTCAGAGTAGACCTCCTCCCTCTCGGCGAACTTGTAGACGGGTGACCCGTATGTGGACTCGATCACCAGCACATCGGTCCCTTCGACCACCTCTGCCGGATCGTGAAGGACGCTGGGTGAGGTGTTCATGTCACCGGTGTAGGTGAGCCTGAGGCCGTCGACGTCGATCGAGAACGCAGCAGAGCCGAGCATGTGACCGGAAGAGCGGGCAGAGATCCGCAACGATCCGCCCAGCGCCGCAACGCTCTCGCCGAACCTGAGGGGCCTGTAGTTCACGTACCTCGCTCCACGGACCGAGAAGATCAGTTTGGTCTCTTCGGTCATCAGCGCGACGCTTGAGCTCCTGCCTGAGAGGTGGTCCATGTGGGCGTGGGAGACGCAAGCGACCGGAGATTCCTCGTCCGAGTCGAGCGTCAGCGACCTGCCGTCGTCGAGCACCAGCACCGTCCCCTTAACTCCCCTCCTAAGCTCCAACCTGTCGGTTCACCCCACTACCGGGAGAAGCTCATACGTCCCCGGGCCGAAGAGCGCGACGAACCCCTCCCTGCTGCTCCTCACCTCGAGGCCCAGCCCCCTCTCGACAATTAGGTCCCTTATCGTGCTCGAGACGTAACCTGCGATGCCTTCTCCCCTGACCAGCACAGGCTCGTAATACCTGATCCTGTCTTCGTCCTTCGACGTAACGTATCCTACTGCGGCCAGCACAGGGCCCGTGAGCCTGCTGAAGAGCAGGAGGTTCAGGTCCAGCGAGGAGAGAACGCGCTTCCTGATGTCGGAGACGAGACCCGCTAACCTCGAAGCCACGGCCCTGACGTCGGAGCCGTGGAGCGAACGTGCGAGGTAGTGCGTGAGGACGTGTGAGTCGGTCATCAGCTCAGCCCCCGGAAGCCCCAGCGTCTCGGCCAGCTCCAGCTTCTTGACGCCGCCGTTGTGTGAGAGGTAAAGCTCGAATAGCTCGGGCCTTCCGTCCACCGAGAGCAGAAGCTCGGCCCTGAAAGGGTGGGCGTTCAACGTCCCCCTTGGCTCGCTCATCGTCCTCCTCGTATGGAAGGCGAGCGCAACCTCCTCGTACTCCCCCAACGCGTCCTTGAGCGATTTGGCCGCACTCCTCAGCTCTTCCAAGTTCCTCTCGCAGACCTCCTCCTCAACTAATTGCTCACCGAAGGCGTCGAACCTCCTCGATGTCAGCTCCCAAGCCCCGCCCCTCCTCCCAGCCAGCACGTACCCGAACCCGTGGCAGTGCCTTCCGTCGCCGATGAGCTTTCGGAGGTAAGGGTCGTCTGAGGATGCCTCGACCAGCGAGTCGATCAGAGTCTTAGCGACGCCCAGAGCCCTCCGATCGAAGCGCAGAGCCACCATCCTGCACAAGTCCTTCCTCTCCGTAGCGTACCTCGCCTGCTAAAACCCTTTAGCAGGAGCGGATCGGAGCACCGTCGGATGAGGAAGACGGTCGCTGAGGTCCTCGACTCTGAGGAGGGCGCGGAGGTCGAGCTGTTCGGATGGATTTGGAACAAGAGGGAGCACGGTAAGCTCGTCTTCGTCGACCTCAGGGACGGCACCGGTGTAGTCCAGGTGGCCGCCAAGGCAGGGACGACCGATCAGCAGAGCCTTGAACTCCTGAAGCACCTCGGTAGGGAGTCGGCCGTGAAGGTGAGTGGTATTGTGGTGCGCGATCCGAGGGCGCCATTCGGCGTCGAGGTGCGGTGCCTCAGGGCCGAGAAGGTCTCCGAGTCCATCGGCGACTTCCCGCTGAGGAAAGGGATGGGCGCCAAGGCCCTTTACGACCTCAGGCACCTCCACATCAGGAGCCCTAAGCTCGCTGCGCTGATGAGGATAAGGTCCAACCTCATCTGGTCAGTCCACGAGTTCTTCAGGAGCAGGGGCTTCGTCGAGGTCCACTGCCCGACCTTCATCACCGCCGCGGTCGAGGGCGGGGCCACGCTCTTCGAGGTCAACTACTTCGGCAAGAAGGTCTACCTGACCCAGAGCGTCCAGTTCTATCAGGAGGCGGCGATATACGCGCTGGGGAAGGTCTACAGCGTCCAGCCGAGCTTCAGGGCGGAGAAGAGCAGGACGCCAAGGCACCTGACCGAGTTCTGGCACGTTGAGGCGGAGATGGCCTACGCGGACCTCGAGACGCTCCTCAGGACGATCGAGGACCTGGTCCGATACGTCGTGAAGAGGACGGCCGAGCTCTCGGAGAGGGAGCTCAGGATCCTCGGCAAGAAGATCCGGGTCGAGGAGGTGGACGGCCCGTTCTACAGGATCAGGTACTCGGAGGCCCTCGACCTGCTCAGGAGGAAGGGGAAAGAGCTTCCATGGGGATCTGACTTCGGAGCCGAGGAGGAAAGGATCGTCTCGAGCGAGTTCGAGAGGCCCGTCTTCGTCACGCACTACCCGAAGGAGGCCAAGGCCTTCTACCACAAGGTCGACCCGGAGGACAGCAGGGTGACGCTGAGCGCCGACCTCCTCGCACCACGCGGGAACGGTGAGATCGTGGGGTCTGGTGTGAGGATCGACGACCTCGAGGAGCTTCTGCAGAGGATAAGGGAGAACGGCCTCAACCCCGAGGACTACGCCTGGTACGTCGACCTGAGGAAATACGGGTCGGTCCCCCATGCGGGGTTCGGGATGGGCGTCGAGAGGGTGCTGAAGTGGATCCTGGACCTCCCAAGCGTCAGGGTTGCCGCCCTCTTCCCGAGGACACCCACCAGAACCTATCCGTGAACCCGGCCTTTCATGACCTCGGTGATAACTCTTTCCCGTTATCGCACGTCACGGATGCCGGTGCATGATTTTTGAATGGGCCATCGGGCTTACCCTCGGTTGAGGATTCCGGATCCGCAGTCCGAGAGGCCGAGCGTCAGGCTCAGGATCAACCTGGTCGGAGTGGAGGGACTAAGGGTACCGGCTCTCGTCTCGGCCGAAGACGGAGAGGTCCTTCAGGACCTTAAGATCTCGGCCTTCCTCAGCCTTCCGGCTGAGAGGAGGGGGATCCACGCCAGCAGGATCTACGAGGCCGTCCTCGACGTCACGAGGGAGAAGGACGGCAAGAGGACGCTAGACCTGATGGCTACCGAGCTCGCGGTTGCGGTTCTCGAACGGGACCAGGACTGCAGCAGGGCCGAGGTCGCGGTCTCCGCCAAGCTCTTCGAACCGGCAACCTCTCCTGTTACCGGGAGGCCGGCTTACCTGTCCTCGCTCGTCTCGGTCAGGTCCGTCTCGGTCAGGGACGACAAGGTCAGACCTTTGATGAAGAGCGTGGCTGTTAGGGTCACGGGCGTGACCGCCTGTCCCTGCGCCAAGAGCGTCGTCCAGGCCCTCACAGGGGAAGAGGGAAGGGATTACACAGCGACCCACATGCAAAGGACGCTCGCGTCGCTCAGGCTGACGCTCAGGCCAGAGGAACACGTGAGGCTCAGAACTCTGACGAGAATCCTGAGGGAGTCGATGAGCTCAACGACCTACCCTGGGCTGAAGAGGCTCGACGAGGCAGAGGTTGTGATGAGGACTGTGAAGAAACCCGTCTTCATCGAGGACGCGGTCAGGGAGGTCGTCCTGAAGGTTGCGAGGGAGCTCGGCCACCTCCACCCCGGAGACCGCATCACGGTGAGGATGAGGAGCATAGAGAGCCTTCACGACTACGACATGCTCGCCGTCTACTCGGGAACGCTCTCAGAGGCCAAAGCGCTGCTGCAGCATGGATGAGCCTCCCTTCTGGCTGGACGAGTACGCTTGGATAAGGGATTTCCTGGGTATCGGGGAATCGGAGGACCGGCGCGCGCTCGGAATCCTGCAGGCGCTTTTCGACTGTAAGCCCTGCCTCCTACCGTCTCTCAGGGAGCGTTTCTCAGGAAGGGTCGCGATTGTGATAGGCACATCGGAGAGCGTCCTCGCGGACCTCGAGCGGCTCCACGAACTCAGGCACCTCTGGGAGGGTAAGGCGTACCTGGTTGCAGCCGATACTGCGACACCGCTCCTGTTCTCGAGGGGTATGGTGCCCGACATCGTGGTGACAGACCTCGACGGCCCGGTGGAGGCGCTGGTGGAGGCCTCGGGGGCCGGGAGCTACATCTTCGTCCACGGTCACGGCGACAACATCCGATCGCTCAGGGAGGTCCTTCCGCTCCTCGGCGAGAGGGTCGAGCCGACCACGCAGGTCCCCATGCCCCAGGGACACGTCCACAACTTCGGAGGCTTCACCGACGGCGACAGGGCGACTTACGTCTCGGTAGCCCTCGGCGCAAGGGCCGTCGTCCTCCTCGGCATGTGCCTCCGTTGCGGTGTCAGCCCGCTGTCAGCTGTTGGCAAGGCCGCTGATGGCAATTGGACCGAGCGGAAGAAGAGGAAGCTGATGGTCGCAGAGCGGATGCTCAGAAGGCTCGCCGAGTGGAGGCGTGACGTCCAGCTGATCGACGCGGGTTCGATGCCCTCAGGTGTGGAGGGGCTATTGGTCGAAGACCTGGAGGAAGCGCTGAGGAGGACACTGAGGTAGCGGTCAGTGGACGCTTGGCCCCTCGTGGAGCAGCTCGAGCAGGTCCACCTCCCTCAGGAGCTTCTTCCTGGTCCTCTCCAACTCAGCGACAACGTACGGCAACAACCTAAGCGTGTAGTAGTTCGTCGTCATGGGGAAACCGAGGAACTCGGCCATCAGGAGCGCGTAGAAGGTGTCTTCGTACTTCACCTTAGTGTGCAGCACCTCCTGGTAGAGAGCGTAGAGGAAGAAGCCGAAGAGTATCTCCCTGATCGCTTTTGAGACCTCCTGCCAGTTGACTCGGATCATCCTCAGAACGTCCGCACCTCCGTCGCCGTGATGCGGCACCGAGTTCAGCTGATGTAGGCCATGGAGGTCTTCATCCGCTCCTCTATCCTGTCGTAGGCGGTCCTCGTCTCCTCGGTGATGCTCGGCTTCACCTTCTCGAGGGCCTTCTCGAAGTGCCTCCAGCTCACCTTAACCCCCTTCAGGTCCTCCTCGGTTGGCTTCTTACCAGCAAGGGACCTGGTGAACTCCCTCGCCGCGTTCAGGGCCGCCTCCCTGCAGAGCGCCTCTATGTCGGCACCCGTGTAACCCTCCGTCAGCCTCGCGAGCCTCTCGATGTTCACGTCCTCGTCCAACGGCATCTCACGCGTGTGGACCTTGAAGATCTCGAGCCTCGCCCTGAAGTCCGGTATCGGCACCTTGATGATCCTGTCGAACCTGCCAGGCCTGAGCAGCGCCGGGTCTAACAGGTCGGGCCTGTTGGTGGCACCTATCACCACTACTCCCATCAGAGGCTGGATGCCGTCCATCTCTGTGAGGAGCTGGTTCACGATCCTGTCCGTCACACCTGCGTCCGTGTGGACTCCCCTGCGGGTAGCGATCGAGTCGAGCTCGTCGAAGAAGATGATGCACGGAGCCGTCTCCCTCGCCTTCCTGAAGATCTCCCTGATCGCCTTCTCCGACTCTCCCACCCACTTCGAGAGGATCTCTGGGCCCTTGACGCTGATGAAGTTGGCCTCGCTCTCGGTCGCCACCGCCTTCGCCAGGAGCGTCTTCCCGGTCCCCGGCGGTCCGTAGAGCAGTATGCCCTTCACAGGTCTGATCCCGAGGCGCTTGAAGAGGTCCGGATACTTCAGCGGCCACTCCACAGCCTCCCTCAGCTCTTGCTTCGCCTCCTCGAGGTCACCGACCATGTCCCAGGTCACGTTAGGTATCTCGAGCACTACTTCCCTCAGCGCAGATGGCTGGACCACCTTCAGGGCAGCCATGAAGTCCTCCCGCGTCACCTTCAGCTCCTCCAGCACCTCAGCCGGTATCACCTCCTTCTCCAGGTCTATCTTCGGAAGGAACCTCCTCAGCGCGTTCATCGCGGCCTCCCTGCAGAGCGCCGCTATGTCAGCCCCGGTGAAGCCGTGCGTTATGTCGGCGAGCTCGTCGAGGTTGACGTCCTCGGCCAGCGGCATCCTCCTCGTGTGAATCTGGAGTATCTCCTTCCTGCCGTTCCTGTCGGGTACGCCTATCCTGATCTCCCTGTCGAACCTCCCCGGCCTCCTCAGCGCCGGGTCTATCGCGTCTATCCTGTTCGTGGCGCCAATCACTATCACCTGGCCCCTGGACTTGAGGCCGTCCATCAGCGTCAGCAGCTGCGAGACTACCCTCCTCTCGACCTCGCCCGTGACCTCGCTCCTCTTCGGAGCTATGGCGTCCAGTTCATCGATGAAAATTATGCTGGGAGCGTGGCGCTCCGCCTCAGCGAATATCTCCCTCAGCCTCGCCTCGCTCTCGCCGTAAAACTTGCTCATGATCTCAGGGCCGTTGATGCTGAAGAACCTCGCACCAGTCTCGTTCGCGAGGGCCTTAGCTATCAGCGTCTTCCCCGTGCCCGGAGGACCGTAGAGGATGACGCCCTTGGGGGGTTCAATGCCGAGGTGCCTGAAGAGCTCGGGATGTTTGAGAGGCAGCTCTACCATCTCCCTTATCCTCTGGAGCTCGTTCGCCAGCCCTCCGATGTCCTCGTACGTAACACCGCCCACCTCCTCGGTCCTGGCGACGGGCGTCGTCGAGACTTCCACCACAGTGTCCTCTGTGACGAAGACGTAGTTCTTCGGCACGGTCTGGACGACCTTCAGCTCGAGGCCCATCCCCAGTATCGGTATGATCACCGTGTCGCCCTTCGCCACGGGGAGGTTCAGGAGCTGCTGCTTGACGATCCTCGATATGTCGCCGTAGATCGGGAGGTTCTCGTAGGGCGCAAGGACGACCTTCACGCCCTTCACGCTCTCTGCCTTCGTGACGGTTACGAAGTCGCCCACGTTCACGCCCGCGTTCCTCCTGATCTCGCCGTCGATGCGTATGATCCTCTGGCCCTCGTCCTCCCTGTATGCCGGCCAGCACTTCGCCACCGTGGACTTCTTTCCGGTGATCTCGATGAGGTCCCCGGGGGAGAGGTTGAGCTCCCTGAGAACCGCGTTGTCTATCCTCGCTATCCGCATCCCTATGTCCCTCTGCTTCGCCTCCGCAACCCTAAGCTGGACCCCCTTCTTCTGCGTCATGCTACATCAACATCTCGACGCTTGGTTATTGCTCTATTGCTCCGACGCGAGGCTTACGCTCAGGATCGCTCCTCGCTTCCGGAGAACCGCCTGTGGACCTTCCAGTTCGCTCTTATGCTAGGTTCAGATCGGGAATTCCTGATGCAGGTAACGAAACGCCTACCACACGACACATTGAGTTGCCCGATGAGCGAGCTGACAGGAAAGGGGATCGTCAGCGATAAGGGAGCGCTGAAGGATTTTGATCTATTACATCGTCTCCGATTCCGACATGAGAATGGCCGTGATATCGGCAGTCCTTTCAGGGATAGCGACGAAACAGGGCATCAGGGATTTGTGTCAGGAGATGAACAAATGAGAATGGAGATCAACGATCTGAGAAGGGAGATGAGGAGCCTCATCAGGTGGACCATCACAGCGATCCTCGTGATATGGGGATCGACTGTACTTCCGGTGATGATGAGGGTGGCCGGTCTGATCTGATTCTGGGCCGCACAGGTTTTCTCCCAGAGGATTCATCAGAACTGCACAAACGTAGGTGCGGCCGCCGGGATTTGAACCCGGGACCTTGGGCGTGGCAGGCCCACGTCCTACCAGGCTAGACTACGGCCGCGGCCCCGCGAATCGGTTTTCCAGAACGTTCTGATAAGCCTATCCTGCTCCTTCTTAGCTCACGATAAAAACGCGCTTGCACAAATGGATGCGAATCCTATCGCCCGAGCTGACCTTATCCGCGATCGGTCAGATCTCTTCCACGGACCTCTCGAGCCTCTCGTGGACCTCGCGGCCCACCTCGACCTCTTCAACTCTCTCGTAGCAGCCGCCGACCTCGGCGACGTCCTCCGTCTCAGCGACCGATTCGCCCATCGGAAAGAGCACACCGTTCTCCTTCGCGATGTGGTTTCGCAGCAGCTGGACGTACTCGTCGCACGCGGAAAGGATGGCGGCGACCGCTCCGTCCTCACCCTTCTCTAACGCCCTAAGCCTTTCATCTAGCCTGGCCACCAACTCCCTTCCCAGCTGATGCTCGTAGAGCATGACGCCTATCGGGCCTCCCTCCCTCGGAATCCCCCTCCGCTCCAGGCACGGAAAGAGGCACCGCTCTTCCTTTCCGTGATGACACCGGTCGACGAAGGTCCTCGCGAACTCGACGAACCTCCTCAGTACGGCAGGGTCGACCCTCTTCGTCCTTTTCCACTCGGCAACCCTCTCCTCTAACCTCTCAAGGGCCCTCAGGATCACTTCGTGATCTCGCCTCAGCGATGCTGTCAGGAGGCTTTCCCCGTTCACGCCATCCATCGATGCGCGGCAACTCAAATCCGCTCGTCGAAACCGTTCAATAAGGGGCACCGAAGTCCTAAGTCAGGTGTGCGTTTCGGACCACACATTTCCGAAAGGATCCGA
>Ga0209670_100988_pt1 | contig 14306 bp, 15 predicted proteins | sample PerSpoBPS_BMetaG_FD_184741 | JGI IMG/M metagenome (GOLD analysis project Ga0209670, IMG submission 184741) | Thermal spring microbial communities from Yellowstone National Park, Wyoming, USA - Perpetual Spouter B (PS_B) MetaG (SPAdes) (version 3) | ecosystem: Environmental > Aquatic > Thermal...
TGTAATTTGATCCCAAGTTATGCCCGAGATATTTTAATTGAGAGTTGCATGGGGTGGGAGTGAGTGGGTGTAGAATAGGGGGAAATGGGTGTGGGGAAGAGCTCGGTGAGGAGGGAATCCATGTATCCGGACAGCGAGATCCTGTTCCCGCCCCGGTGCATCCCGTTGTTGGCGGAGGTGCGGGGCAAGGCATGGAAGGCGCTGGTGCGTCGGGTGGCCCGGCTGCCGGAGGACCATCCGGACACGCTGGCCCTTTCCTTGACCGTGATCCGCCTCGCAGGCTGCTTGACCTGCGACATGGACAGCTACCGGGCGTCCCTGGGGTGCGCGACCTGCTCCCAGCGGGCCGTGGCCGGGTTCAAGGGGACGGACGAGCAGTTGATCGAGCGCTTCGAGGAGGCCCGGGAGGAGATCGAGGCCTACCTGAACCGGGGGGTGCGTCCCTCGATGAAGCGGAAGGCCCCCAAGCAGAAGGCCTCCGGACCCTCGAGCGCTCCGGCCCGGTAGTGGCGGAGGCCTCTGCGGACGCCCGGCGATCCGGGGATGAAGGGAGCGTCTCTATAGATGGGGCGATTCCGATGCGTGACGGAAGGGGATGGGGGACAGCGATCGCGCTGGCCCTGGTCGGGCTGGGGCTTCTGAGCCTGTGGAGGGCCGGGCCGGCCCTCATGGATTGGGCTTACACGGTGACCGGGGAGGAGAACCCCCTCGCCCGCCTGCGGGGTGTCCTGCATGATCTGACCAACCCCTTGCGCCCGGCTCCCCTGCTGGCCCCCGACGTGCCGGTGGCCCACACGGAGGATCCCCCCTTCGGCATCAACACCTTCCTTGAGCAGGAGGTCGAGCCGGAGAAGCGGGAGCGGACGGTGCGCATGATCGCCGAGGCGGGCTTCCGTTGGATCCGGCAGGAGTTCCCCTGGGCCGACATCGAGATCCACGGCAAGGGGGATTTCGAGGACCGCCGGCATCTCCCGCATCGCTCGGCATGGGAGAAATACGACCACATCGTCGCGCTGGCGGAGCGCTACGGCCTGCGTCTGATCGTGCGGCTGACCAGCCCGCCGGCCTGGTCGCGCCATGACGGGGAGGCCCGGGGCGCCTTCGCCCCGCCGGACAATCCGGAGGATTTCGCCGATTTCGCTGAGGCCGTGGCCCGTCGCTATCGGGGACGGGTTTTCCACTATCAGATCTGGAACGAGCCTAACATCGCCCCGGAGTGGGGCTCGTGTCCGACCTGCGCCGTGGACCCGGAGGCGTATACGGACCTGTTGTGTCGGGCTTATCGCCGGCTGAAGGCCGTGGATCCCCGCATCGTGGTCATCGCCGGGGCCCTGGCCCCCACCCTCTCCCTCAACCCCTATCCGCCCAACGGGATCAACGATGTCGTCTTCCTGGAGCGGATGTATCGGGCCGGGGCAGGATCCTGCTTCGACGCCCTCTCCGTCCAGGGCTACGGCCTGTGGTCCGGGCCCACGGACCGCCGCCTGCGGCCTTATGTCATCAACATCAACCGCGCCCTTTACATCCGGGATGTTATGGTGCGCCATGGGGATGCGCACAAGCCCATCTACATCGCGGAGATGGGCTGGAACGCGGTGCCGGACTGGGTGGGGGACAAGCGCTTCGGCCAGGTGACCGAGGAACAGAAGGCCCGCTATCTGGTGGAGGCTTTCGAGCGCATCCGGCGGGAGTGGCCATGGGTGGCGGTGGCCAGCGTGTGGTTCTTCAAGCGGGCTTCGGATCGGGAGCGGGATCAATCGTTCTATTACTTCGCCATTGTGGAGCCCGACTTCACGCCGCTGCCCGCCTACGAGGCGCTCCAGGCCTATCTGCGCCAGCCTCCCCGGATGGACCCCGGGGTCCACACGGCGGCCCACTGGGCGCTGCGTTGGGAGGGCCCGTGGGCGGAGGCGGGGGAGGGCGCCCGTCGGGGCTCTCCGGGGGCCCGGGTGACGTGGACCTTCTACGGCGGACGGCTGGGGGCCCGGGTGACGTGGACCTTCTACGGCGGACGGCTGCGCCTGGAAGGGACCAGCGAGGGGGACGCGCGCCTTCGGGTGGAGCTCGATGGCGGGCCGCCTCGGGCGTTCCGTTTGCCGGCAGGAAGCTGGGCGGTGGAGCTTCCGAGCGGGGTGGGCCTGCATGCGGCAGAGGTCACCGTGGAAGCAGGGACCGTGGTTCTGGCCCGCATCCGGGTGGGGCGGGAGGGGGAGGTGATCTCGCCGGCCCTCAGCCTGGGATGGCTGGCCGGGCTGATCGGAGGGCTTCTCTACCGAAGCGTCCGATGGCGTCCTCAGGACCACGGGGACGCGCCTTCCGATGACCGGCCTCCGCTCCCGTGAGAAGCGGTGTGTCTACCGGCGCGGATCCCCCGGGCCGAAAGCTCGCGCTTAAAATCGACGGACCAGTCAGGTTTTGGGTCATTCTCGGATTATGAAGAGGCTCACTGGTCTTGGCGTCCGTCTTGTGTTATTCATCGTTGAAATAACACTTGGGGCTTCGCCGCCCAGGAGGACACCCCTCGGGGAGGATGCGGATGCGGACGACCGTCTACTGGGCGATCGGAGGGGTGATCGGTGTGCTCATCGTCGCCGGGCTGGGCGCGCTGTTCCTCGCCCCTCAGGGCCTCGGCGCCTATCTGTCCGATAACCCGGAAGCCTGCAACAACTGCCACGTGATGAACGCCTCCTATGAAGGCTGGTTCCACGCTGCCCATCGCCGGGTCGCGGTGTGCAACGATTGCCATACCCCCCACGAGTTCCCCCTCAAATGGGCGACGAAGGTCACGAAGGGGATGCAGCACGTTTACTTCTACACTACCTATCAGATCCCGGCCCAGATCCGCGCGGACCCGTTGACCCGACAGATCGTTCAGGCGAACTGCGTGCGCTGCCATTTCAATACGGTCTCCGGTCAGAGCGGGTTGCTTCAGGGTGAGCGCTTCTGCTTCGATTGCCATCGCACGGTGGCCCATGGGGAACGGCGTTCCATCGCCTTCGGCACCCTCTTAGAAAGGAGGTGAGGATGTTCCAGCGGATGCCGCCGCTCTGGTTGCGGATTGCGGGTCTGGTGGTGTTGGTGATCGTGCTGGGCCTGGCCCTGGCGCTGGTGATCGTCCAGCTGCGCGGGCCGCGCCTGGAGGTGGTGCGGCCGGTGGCCATTCCCGAGGGCGAGACGAACCCCGCGGTATGGGGCCTGGCCTTCCCCCGGGAGTATGAGAGCTGGCTCCGCACCAAGGAGGGCCGCAAGACCCTCTACGCGGGCTCGGTCCCCTTCGACAAGCTGGAGGAGGATCCCCGCTTGAAGATCCTATGGGAAGGCCACCTCTTCGCCGTCGAATGGGGCGAGGACCGCGGGCATGCTTACTCGGTGGAGGACACGCTCAAGAGCAAGCGGCGCCAGGCCCTGGCCCAGCGGCGCGGCGGGGTGACCCCGGGGACCTGCTGGAGCTGCAAGTCGGCCGATGTCCCCCGCCTGCTGGAGGAGATGGGCCCGGCGAACTTCTACGCGGCCTCCTTCGAAAAGCTCTATGAGGAAGGGAAAGTGAAGCATCCGGTCTCCTGCGCCAACTGCCACGACCCCAAGACCATGGCGCCTACGATCAAGCAGGTGGCCCTGAAGGAGGCCCTCCAGAAGCTGGGCAAGGACATCAATCAGCTCACCCGCCAGGAGCTGCGCTCCCTGACCTGCGCCCAGTGTCACGTGGAGTATTACTTCGCCAAGGAGCCCAAGGATTACCTGGTGTTCCCGTGGGAGAAGGGGACCCGCTTCGAGGACATCGAGGCCTACTACAACGAGCGGAAATTCGCCGACTGGACCCATCCTTCCACCGGCGTGCCGCTGGTGAAGTTCCAGCACCCGGAGTATGAGCTATACACCGCTAACTCCACTCACTACCTGGCCGGGGTCGCCTGTGCCGATTGCCATATGCCCTTCGTGATCGAGGGCGGGATCAAATACACTTCCCATCAGGCGGCCAGCCCCTGGCATCGCATGGAGCAGGCCTGCGGCACGTGCCATCTGGACATCCCCTTCATCCGCAAACGGGTGGAGATCATCCAGACGACCACTAAGGCCCTTCAGGACGCGGCGGAGATGGCCCTGGTGGAGGCCATCGAGGCCCTGAAGGCGATCAAGGACAACCCCAACGCGGATCCCAAGCTGGCGGAGGAAGCCCGGACGCTGTTCCGCAAGGCCCACATGCGTTGGGATTTCGTGGCCGTGGAGAACTCCCTTGGCTTCCACAACCCCCAGGAGGCCATGCGGTTGCTGGCGGAATCCATCAACTACGCCCGCCAGGCCCAGCTGAAAGCCGTGCAGGCCCTCCAGCGGCCGCAGGCCCAGGCCGTCACCCCGTAACCTCGTCGCGGCCGCCCGATCCTTCGCGGGGCTGGGTCCATCAGGGCCCAGCCCCATTCGTTTATGCCTTGCCATCCGCGATCCGCGAGCCTTCCAGCATGCGATAGAATGGAGAACGGTCGTGGCCTTGGGTTTTTAGCCCGAGGCCAGAGGACCGGCCACCGGGGTCGCCCACCGACCCCTGCCCCAGGAGCCCAAGCCCCCGAGGAATTCCACCCCCCTGCGGGCGATGTTCACCGCCGCCGCCTCGTGACGGCCCATCCTCGCCCCGCAAGGGCACGCCAGGACGTGTCCCCTTAGCTGGTCTACCACCTTGCCGCATACCGGACACGCCCGGGACGTGTTCTGCGGATCCACCCAAATCACCGGAACCCCATAAAACCTCGCCTTGTGAACCAGAATCCGATGGAAAGTCATAATGCTCCAGAAATTGAGCAAACGCTGCCGCATCCTCCTTGGAAAGTCATAATGCTCCAGAAATTGAGCAAACGCTGCCGCATCCTCCTGGACTTCCCCTCCCCGATCCGCTCCTTCATCCCCCGAAGGTCCTCCAGCGCCAGAGCCGCTTTCATCCCCAGCGCCCAGGCGATCAGCGCCAGGGCCAGATGATGCCAGAAGTTCTCCACCTTCTGCTTCCGAATCCTTCGATGCTTGGAGGAGACCTTCTTCTTCGCCTTCGGGTTGCGCTTCCCTCTTGTCCCTTTGATCTCGCGCCGCAGATGATCCCGGTTGACCTTCCCCACATACCCCGTGTCGATCTCCCGGATCTCGCCGGTGGAGGTCACAAAGGCCGTCAGATTCCCCTCGTTGCTGTCGATCCCGATCACCCCCTCCGGCCTATAGGGGATGGGATCCGGGAACTTGAGGGGGATGGAGAGGGAGTGGGCCGTGAGCGTCGGCTCCCCCATCCGCGCCCGCCCTGCTTTCCACTCATCCAGCAGCCGGCGATACTTGTGGTGAGGGCGGAAGGTGAGGACGATGGGCTCTGGATCCCGGGGGGAGACCGGGATCGTGACGGTCAGGGTCTCGCCGTCCCATTCGATCTTCACCGTCTGCCGGACCAGATAGATCGAGGGACGCCGGATCTCCGGCCGGTCCGCCTGGGTCTTCCCCTTCCGCTGCCGGTTTCGGAAGCCGTGGACGATCCGGGCGCCGGATCGGATCGCCCCATAGATGAGGTTGGAGTGGAGATCCGGATGCTGCGCGCGCAGGGAGGGGTAGAGGGCCTGGATGAGGGTGAAGGTGGCGGTTTTGCCGTTTTCCAGGGCGTAGTCGACGGTCTGCTGCTGGATGTCGGCGCAGGCCTCCATCAAGGCGCGGATCCTGGGGTGCTCCTCGAATCGGAACCGCAGGCAGACCGTCGGCATCGCCGCTACCTCCATTACATCATGATGATAGCCCTGTCCGCCGCGCGAGGAGAAGGACGCATCCAACTGCGTAACTCCTAAATAGAATAAGGAGAACATCCGAAGACCGGGTAGGATGGCTGCCCGGTGGGGGCACGCATGACGCGGGTTCTGGTGATCGATTACGGGATCGGCAACCTGGGGAACGTGGTGCGGGCGCTCCAGCGCCTGGGCGCCGAGGTGCGGCTGAGCGAGGATCCGGCGGACCTGGAGTGGGCGGACCGCCTGATCCTGCCCGGCGTGGGAGCCTTCGGGGACGGCATGGCCGGCCTGCAGGCCCGAGGCTGGGTGGCGCCCTTGCGGGCCGCCGTCGCCGCCGGCAAGCCTCTCCTGGGCATCTGTCTCGGGATGCAGCTCCTCTTCGAGGAGAGCGAGGAGATGGGTCGCTATGTCGGCCTCGGGTTGCTGCGGGGCCGCGTCCGCCGTTTCCCGCCTGAGGCCGGGAAGATCCCGCAGATCGGATGGAACCAGCTGGAGCGCCGGGGCGACCATCCCCTGCTGCAGGGGGTCCCGGACGGCGCCTATGCCTATTTCGTGCATGGGTATTATTGCGAACCGGAGGATCCGGCGGTGGTCATCGCCACCACAGTTTACGGGATCCGCTACGCCTCGGCCGTGGCCCGCGGGCCGGTGATGGGGGTCCAGTTCCACCCCGAAAAAAGCCACCGCGTGGGCCAGCGGATCCTGGAGAACTTCCTGCGCCTGTGAGGGCTCGGGAATGGCGCTGGAATTGATCCCCTCCCTGGACCTGCTCGAAGGCCAGGTCGTCCGCCTGATCCAGGGAGATCCCCGTCGTCGGATCGTGTATCCGGTGGACCCCCTGGAGCAGGCGGCGCGCTGGGCGGAAGAGGGCGCCCGCTGGCTGCACGTCGTCCACCTGGACGGCGCCTTCGGGGCCTCGGGGGCCAGCGCGACGGTGATCGCCCGCCTGGTCCGGGAGGCCCCGCTTCAGGTCCAGCTGGGCGGCGGCTTGCGCACCCTGGCGGACCTGGAGCGGGCGTTCTCCTGGGGGGTTGCGCGCGCGGTGGTGGGCACGATGGCCATTCGGGATCCCGCATCGTTGGAGGCGGCCCTGGCCCGCTTCGGCCCGGAACGTCTGGTGCTGGCGGTGGAGGTCCGGGGAGGGCAGCTGACCTGGGCGGGCTGGCAGGAGGCGGCGGGGGACCCTGAGGCCTTCGCCCAGGCGTGGGCCGCGCGGGGGGTGTGTCGGATCCTTTATACGGACACCTTGCGGGATGGGACCCTCGCCGGGCCGGACGTGGAAGGGGCCCTCCGGATCGCCCGCGCCAGCGGCGCGCGGGTGTTGCTCTCCGGGGGGGTGGGGACCCTCGAACACGTGGAGGCGGCGGCCCGGGCGGCGGCCCACGGCCTGGAGGCGCTGATCCTCGGCCGGGCCCTGCACGAGGGGCGGTTCACCCTGCGCGAGGCGATGGCGCGCCTGCGCCCGGCCGAACCCGGAGGCCCTGGATGATGCGGCCGCGGTTCTTTCTCCCGATGGCGGAGCGGGAGCGCCTGCTGGACCGGCTGCTGTTTATCTGTGATGCGAGGCATTTCGGGGATTCTGAGCCATGGGAATGAGCTGGGGCTGGCTGACGACGCAACCCGAGGGGCAGTTCCTGGAGCGCAAGAGTTGTTATGATCGGACGGGCAGGACCCCTCGTCCCCGTCCCATCAAAGAGGTGGCGCGCGATGTAGCGGAAGCGCTGGCAGCGATGGCCAACGCCGACGGCGGAACCGTCGTGCTCGGCATAGAGGACGATGGAACAGTCTCCGGTGTTCCAGATAAGTATCCGGAGACAATCTGGAAACAGATCCAGGGCCTCATTCGCCCTCAACTGAATTTTCGCTTCGTGAAGATTGGGCTGGAAGGACGGCGTGTTTGGATTTTTGAGACCGATTGGAGCGCGGAGGCACATCAGCTCACCGATGGGCGATACCTCCTGCGGGTGGGCTCCCAGAACCTCCCCTTCCCAGCCCGGGACATCGAAGCCATGAAGCGCTCCCGTCTGGAGCGGGCCACGGAGATGCAGTTCATCCCCGATGCCACGCTGGCGGACTTAGACCTGGCCCTGGTTCAGGAGCTGGCGCATAAAAGCGGGATCTCGCTTTCCCCGGAGGAGCTCCTCGTTCACTACCGGCTGGCCGAAAAGGTCAACGGCCGGTTGCGCCTGACCCTGGCCGCCGTGCTCCTCTTCGCGAAAGATCCCACCCGCTGGCATCCCCGTTGTGGGATTGAGCTGATTCGATGGGAAGGCACCGAGCGCCGGACCGGCGCCGAGCTGAACATCGTCAAGCGCATTCGTATAGAGGCTCCCCTGGTCCGCTTGATCGAGGAAGCCTATCGTGCCATCCAATCCTTTATCCCCGAGCGCCAGCGGCTGGTGGATCTCTTCTTTGAGGAACGGTGGACCTATCCCCCCTTCGCCTGGCAGGAGGCCATCGTCAATGCCGTGGCGCATCGAGATTATCGCCTTCAGGGCCTTGGTATCGAGGTGCATCTCTTCGACGACCGAATGGAAATCTGGAGCCCTGGCGAGCTGGTGGAGCCAGCGACCCTCGAAAAGCTGAGGAGCCGGGAGCGGGTTCACGCCTCCCGCAACCCTCGCATCGTGCGGGTGCTCACGGCTTTCGGCTACATGCGCGAGCTGGGCGAAGGCATTCCCCGCATGTTCGAGGTCATGGAGCAGGAAGGCCTTCGGCCGCCGGAGTTCCGCCTGGAGGGAGGCCGCTTCGTGGTCACGCTCCGGAGCACGCCCATCTACCGTCCCGAAACCCTCCGATGGCTCCGACGCTTTGAGGGCCAAGGACTTGCCCGCAACCAGCTCCGCCTGCTGGCCTACGCCTGTGAGCGTGGCGGGCGCTTCACTCGCCGGGCATATCAGAAACTGGTCGGCGTGGACCCTTACACCGCCGGTCAGGACATTCAAGACCTCGTGCGCCGGGGCATTGTGCGGCTCACCCGCCCCCGAGGGCGGGTCTACGAGATCATTGAGAGGCCCGAAGCAGCCTTAGCCGAAAAGCCCTCGGAGTTTGCGGCTATTGAGCCCATCTTGCGAGAAAAAGGCTTTGTGAAGAACGAGGACATCCGGAAGGCTCTGAACGTTCCCATCTGGCGGGCCAACTGGATCGCCCGTAAGCTGGTTTCCTTAGGGTGGCTGGAACCCGAGGGAGAGAAGCGGGGAAGGCGCTATCGGCCGGGCTGGCGCATTATTGAGAAGTCTTGAAGAATTATTGAGAGGTTTTATCAAATTCGTGTGAATAATGCGATGCTGAATAAGTAGGGGGCTGGGCGGGAGGCCCTGGATGATGCGGCCGCGGTTCTTTCTCCCGATGGCGGAGCGGGAGCGCTTGCTGGACCGGCTGCGGGCGCAGGTGGAGAGGGAGGCAGAGGTCGAGTTCGCCACCGTCTTCGGCTCCTTCCTGGATCCCGAGCTGCCCTTCGCGGACATCGACGTCGGCCTGGGGCTGGCCCCGGGGGCGGACCCCGAGCGCTACGCGCTCGATCGCGCCGCTAACTGGACTGTCGCCCTGGGTTATCCTGTGGATGTGGTGGTTTTCGCCCGCGCGCCGCTGGGGCTGCAGGTGCAGATCCTGAACGGCCATCCCCTGCTCATCCGCGATATGGAGCGCTTCGTGGATCTCCTGGAGCGGACGGGCTGGGAGTGGATGCATTGGGAGCCTTACGTCCGCCAGTTCCTGAGGGAGCTGTTGCCATGAAAGTTGATCCGGAGCGCGTGGCCCGGCTCAGCGCGGAGATCCTGGAGCGGGTCGAGCGGCTCGCGGCCTACACTGCTCCTGATCTCCCAGCCTTCCTGGAGGATGAGCGCAATGTCCTGGCGGTCAAAATGCTCCTCGTGGAGGCGGTGGAGGGAGCCGCCGCGCTCTGCAACCATATTATGGCGCGCAAGTTCCGCCAAGCCCCTGGAGGCTTCGTCCTGTGCCTGGACGAGCTGGCCGCGCGCCTGGGGTGGGAGGATCCCTTCCGACAGCGGTTGCGGCGGATCGCGCGCTCTCGGAATGAAATGAGCCATGAATACCGGGAGGCGACCCCCGAGCAGATCTACCGGATGGCCCGGGAAGAGGCGGGGGTGCTCCGGGAGCTCGTGGCGCGGGTTCGGGACTGGCTGCGAGCGGAAGGGGATCTTTCGCCGGGGATCCGAAGCGAAGGCGAGGCGAGGTGAAGATGGCGCTGGCCAGGCGCATCATCCCGTGTCTGGATATCCGGGCCGGGCGGGTGGTCAAAGGGGTGCGGTTCGTTGACCTGCGCGACGCCGGGGACCCGGTGGCGCACGCCCGCTTTTATGAGGAGGAAGGGGCCGACGAGCTGGTCTTCCTGGATATCACCGCCTCCGTCGAGGACCGCGGGATCTTGCTGGAGGTGGTGCGTCGCGTGGCGGAGGTCCTCTCCATCCCCTTCACCGTCGGCGGGGGGGTCCGGGATGTGGAGGATTTCCGGGCCCTGCTGCGGGCCGGGGCGGACAAGGTGAGCATCAACACGGCGGCGGTGCAACACCCCGAGCGGATCACGGAGGCAGCGCGGCGCTTCGGCTCCCAGTGCGTGGTGGTGGCCATCGACGCCAAACGGGTCGGCCCGGACCGGTGGGAGGTCTACATCCACGGCGGGCGCACGCCGATCTGGCCCTCACCCGCGCGGTGGCCGAGGCGGTGGGGATCCCCGTCATCGCCTCCGGGGGGGCGGGGGCGCCGGAGCATTTCTACCGAGTTTTCACCGAGGGGAAGGCCGACGCGGCCCTGGCCGCCTCCCTCTTCCATTTCCGCGAGCTCCGCATCGCCGATCTCAAGCGCTATCTCGCGGAGCGCGGGATCCCTGTCCGCCTGGTCTGACCGGGTGAAGCGGATCGCCATCCCGTTCTCGAGGAGGGAATCCGCATGCCCACTCGCCCGTATCGCTTCTTCGATCTGGTGATGGCCCTTTTCGTCACCGTGCTCATCGTGAGCAACATCGCCTCCTCGGCCAAGATCGTCGATTGGGGGGTGAGCCTCTTCGGCGTGCGCCTGGCCTTCGACGCCGGCACGATCCTCTTCCCGGTGAGCTACATCTTCGGGGACATCCTCACTGAGGTTTACGGCTACCGCCGCTCCCGCCGGGTGATCTGGACCGGTTTCGCGTGTCTCGCGTTGAGCGCCTTTATCCTGTGGCTGGTGCGGATCCTCCCGGGGGATCCCGAGTGGGAGCGATACGCCGGCCAGCGCGCGTATGAGGCGATCCTGGGAGGAATGAGCACCGGCGGCATCGTCCTGGCCAGCCTCCTGGGCTACTGGTCGGGCGAGTTCGCCAACTCCTTCACCCTGGCTCAAATGAAGATCCTCACCCGCGGGCGCTACCTGTGGTCCCGCACCATCGGCAGCACCCTGGTGGGGGAGCTGGTGGATACAGGGGTCTTCGTCACCGTGGCCTCCCTGTTCGGGGTGTTTCCCTGGAGCCTCTTCACGACCCTGGTGCTCACCAACTATCTGTTCAAGGTCGGCGTCGAGGCGGTGATGACCCCGGTGACGTATCTGGTCGTGGGCGCCCTCAAGCAGCTGGAACAGGAGGATTATTACGACTATGACACCGATTTCAACCCCTTCCGGCTGGAGCTCGGGATCTGAGGAGGCGCTGCGCCCGGCGGTGGTGCAGGACGCGGTCACCGGCCGGGTGCTGATGCTGGGCTGGATGAACGAGGAAGCCCTCCGACGCACCCGGGAGACGGGGGAGGTGCACTTCTGGAGCCGATCCCGGGGCCGCCTCTGGCGGAAAGGCGAGACCTCCGGGAACGTCCTCCGGGTGGTGGAGATCCGGCTGGATTGCGACGCGGACGCGGTCCTGGTGCAGGCCCTCCCGGCCGGCCCGACCTGTCACACCGGCCGGCCCAGCTGCTTCCACCGCGCGCCGGAGGGATCCGAGACCCCGCCGCCGTCCGGCTCCATCCTTCACCGCCTGGAGCAGGTGGTGGGATCCCGGCGGGATCATCCGGAGGCGGGGTCCTACACCGCGCAGCTGTTCGCCGCCGGCCCCGATGAGATCGCCAAGAAGATCGGGGAGGAGGCCGTCGAGGTGCTCCTGGCCCTCCGGCATCAGTCCGACCGCCGGGTCCTGGAGGAGGCGGCGGATCTTCTTTACATGTTGACGGTGGGCCTGAGCCTGCGCGGCTTAAGCTGGGATGCGGTGCTCCAGGTCCTGGCGGAGCGCCGAGGGCTTCGCTGATCCTCAGGGAGGAGAAGGCGATGGAGATCTACCGGTGGGAGGCGCTGGATCCGCAGACGCGTCGGCGCCTGTTGCTGCGGGCCCGGGCGGATCTCACGGAAGTGCTCCCCGAAGTGAAGGTCATCCTGGAGGACGTGCGCCGACGGGGCGACGCGGCGGTGCAGGACTACATGCGTCGCTTCGATGGGGTGGATCGGCCGCCGTCGCAGTGGCGGGTGAGCCGGGAGGCCATGGCCGCGGCCTGGGAGGAGCTCTCCCCGGAGGTTCGGGAGGCGCTGCGCCGGGAGGCCGAGGCCGTCCGTCGCTTTCATGAGGCGCAGCGGGAGCGGCCGATCTGGCTGATGGAGATGGCCCCCGGGGTGCTGGCCGGTCAGATCATCCGGCCCCTCGATTCCGCCGGGCTTTACATCCCGGGCGGTCGCGCCGTGTATCCCACCATCGTCCACGCCCTGGGGATCCCCGCCGCCGTCGCGGGCGTCCCCCGCATCGTGGCCTGCACCCCGCCGGCCGGGCGTCATCCGGCCGTGCTGGCGGCTGCGGACGCGGCCGGGGTCACGGATTTCTTCCTGGTGGGTGGGGTGGCCGCCATCGCGGCGATGGCCTACGGCACCGAGACCATCCCGCGGGTGGATAAGATCGTCGGCCCCGGCAACATTTACGTTCTGGCGGCCAAGATGCTGGTGATGGGGGAGACGGCCATCGACATGCTGGCGGGCCCGACGGAGGTGGTGGTGCTGGCCGATGAGACCGCCCGCCCGGATTGGGTGGCGGCGGAGCTCCTGGCTCAGGCGGAGCACGATCCCCAGACCTCGTGTCTCCTGGTCACCCCTGTCGAGGAGCTGGCCCGGGCGGTGCGTCGGGAGATCGAGCGTCAGGGCCCGGCGCTGCCCCGCTGGCCCATCGCCCGCCAGGCCCTGGAGACCTACGGCGGGCTGATCGTCACCGCGGACCTGGAGACGGCCATCGCGGTGTGCAACGCCTACGCGCCGGAGCATCTCGCGATCTACACCCGCGATCCCTGGGCCGTCCTCCCCCGCATCCGCCACGCCGGGTCGGTCTTCCTGGGGCCGTGGTCGGCGGTGGCGGCGGGGGATTACGCCACCGGGACCAACAACACCCTGCCGACGGGGGGCTGGGCCCGGGCGGCCTCCTCGGTTTCGGTGGACACCTTCATCCGGCAGATCGAGGTGGAGGCCCTCACGGAGGAAGGGCTGCGCCGCTTGGCCCCGGTGATCACCACCCTGGCGGAGGTGGAGGGGCTCCACGGCCACGCGGCCTCCATCCGCATCCGGCTTTCTGAGGGCGGGGAGGGCATCGGGTTTGACAGGCCCTCTGGAGAAGGTTAGAATTGGGCATGGATGGGGCGGTAGCTCAACCGGCAGAGCAGCGGCCTTTTAAGCCGACGGTTGTGGGTTCGAGTCCCACCCGCCTCACTGCCTGCCCGAAAGCCTTCTGCGATGTCCCCATCGCGGAAGGCTTTTCGCTTTTTCGGGCGGGCCGTAACCGCTTATCCCTTTCATCCAGAGGAGGACCGATGGCTCAGGGAGCGCTGGCAGAGGAGCCCTTCGAGGGCATGACCTTGACCTTCGCCGAGGAGAGCACCATCACCGCCGTCTACCAGGTCCGCCGGGTCCTGGCCCACGAGCGCAGCCCGCTGCAGGAGATCGCCATCCTGGAGCTGGAGAACTGGGGCAAGGCCCTGGTCCTGGACGGCGTGATCCAGTTCACCCAGCGGGACGAGTTTTTCTACCACGAGTCCCTGGTCCACCCGGCGATGATGGCCCATCCCAACCCCCGCCGCGTGCTGGTCATCGGGGGCGGGGACGGCGGGGTGGCCCGGGAGGCCCTGCGCTATCCGACGGTGGAGGAGGTGACGGTGGTGGAGGTCGACGGCCGGGTGGTGGAGCTGTGCCGGCAGCATATGCCCGAGTTCGCCTCCTCTTTCGACGATCCCCGGGTCCGCTTGATCATCGGCAACGGCCGCTCGTTCCTCGAGGAGCAGGCCGGATCCTATGATGTCATCCTTCTGGACTCCAACGATCCTCTGGCGGAGCTGGCCCGCAGCCTCTTCGATCCCGTCTTCTTCCGGCTGTGCGCGGAACACCTCACCGATGAAGGGATGCTGGCCCTCCATCTTTCGGAATCCCTGTTCCGGGAAGGCTACCTGGGCTACGAGGCGCCGACGGTGCGGGGCGCGCTGAGCCGGCTGTTCCGATACGTAGAGACCATCCCCATGCCCTATTCCACCTACCCCTGCAACTGGTGGAGCTTCATCGTCTGCTCAAAGGGGCTGGACCCCCGGGTGGTCCGCAACCCGCATCCCTTCCGGGGGC
>Ga0209670_100989_pt1 | contig 14291 bp, 12 predicted proteins | sample PerSpoBPS_BMetaG_FD_184741 | JGI IMG/M metagenome (GOLD analysis project Ga0209670, IMG submission 184741) | Thermal spring microbial communities from Yellowstone National Park, Wyoming, USA - Perpetual Spouter B (PS_B) MetaG (SPAdes) (version 3) | ecosystem: Environmental > Aquatic > Thermal...
AGCTGGCTTGAGGAGACTATTCCAGAATACTGTCCACGTTTTCGAGGATCTAGATAAGGAGGATCTCGTGTCTAGGAGAAGGGCTGAGAAGGTTAGGAGAAAGAGTAATGCTAAAACACCATGGAGAAGCATCCATAGAAGAATGTCAGAGGTAGCTTTACAGCTCATGCGGATCCGAGGAACACCTCTAGAGAATGCCCCAAATACGGGTTTATTGTGGAGACCCAGGAGAGGCATGTCTTCGAATGCCCAAGATGTGGATTAAAAATGAGTAGGCATAAGGTAGCATCGATAAACATTAGAAGAAGATACCGGGGATCAGGAGGCTGGGTTTCCTCGCAACAATGATCCAGGGGAAGCGGTGAAGGAGGAGCTGTGGGTAGGGAACACCCCTAGCGGGTGGAGCTCAGTGATATGGATCCCGATGAAAGGGATCCTGAGGGCGGTGAAGCCAAGAGGAAAGGGCCTGATCAAAGATATCAAGCTCTATGAAGCCAGAACCCCATATCCAGAAACAGGGATTAAGAAGATTAATAATAGGGTTCTCCATAGCTATGAACTAGAGGAAACATGAAAACATGGCTAGGACCGGGTTCACCTGGATGGATAGAGGCTTATGACACTAAATAAAAGACCAAGCTTCGCCCTTTAGGGCGGTGTATTTAAGGCCTCCATTCCATATTCTATAGGGCCGGGGCTTTGGTGGGCAGATGTGCTGGTAAGAGGTCCAGCGAGGGATGCTGGGGCGTGCTCGTTAAAGACCTGACTCCTTGAAAGCCTTTAGAAAGCTGATAGAGAAGGGGAAGAAGGGCGATAGGAAGGCAACCAGGCTGAGGCTATTCCCAAACACAGGTTTGAGGAGGAGAAGCTCTTTGTATTGGTCAGCATGTGCTAGGCTATGGATTGAGCTCTGCAGCACTAAGCCCGTAAGCTAGGCTGCAGGATAAGGATAAAGAGGAATATTGAGAGCTATATGGTAACACATAATGGTGTAAAGCCATTAAACCCTCGCCAGGGGACTGACACCTGAGACCGGGCAATAGAAAACGCCCTTCAGGGTGGGGAGAAGGTTGTGCTTGATAAAAGCAGGATTAAGATCTAGCAGTAAGTGCCCTCTACCTATATTGGGGAGCTATATGGCTATATATGAAGTTTATAGCCTCTGAATAGACCTTCACCCTATTCCTAACCTTTGATATCCCGTGACCCTCATCCTCAAGCCTCATATATCTCACCTCTACACCTCTAGATCTTAGTGCTTCTATGAGTTGCTCTGCCTCGGTAACTGGTACCCTCGGATCTCTTGCTCCATGGATCACCATCAAGGGAGCTTTTATTCTATCTACATATGTTATTGGGCTTAGCTTGATCATTATATCTCTATGTAGCTCTGGATCTCCATATTCGACTATCCTATATCTTCTCCTCCAGGCCCCGGTATTCTTTATGAATGTTAGTAGATTCACAATACCCACGATCTCGACACCGCATCTCCATATATCTGGGTATATGGATAGCATCATAAGGGTTAGGTATCCCCCGTAGGAGCTTCCCATGACGCAGAGCCTCTCTGGATCTATTTCTCCTCTTCTAGATAGATACTCCACAGCATAGTATACATCGTGGACAGCATTGATCCTCTTATCTATATCATCTAAATGTATAAAACTCTTGCCATAGCCCGATGATCCTCTGTAGTTAGGTGCAACAACCGCTATACCTAGCGAGAGGAGAGCCTGCTGGATCCTGTTAAATACGATCCTCTCCTGGGATTCAGGGCCGCCGTGGAGATAGACAATAGCTGGGGGTGGATGCCCCAGAATCTCAGAGGGCTTATACACCAGCCCGTGGATCTCGAGCCCGTCAAACGAATTATAGGTGAATCTATTTGGGGAGACGAATCTATCCTCGGATATACCTATTTTAGGAGAGTATGTTACTCTCTCAAGAACACCTGAGAGATCTGTTATAAATATTTCTTGGCCATATCTAGGCGTGTTGATCGATAATACAACACCGCTTGTAAAGAGATCCATATCCTCTATAGTCCCCCAGATCCTCATTAATTCCCTGCTAGAGCTGTCTCCTAATCTATATATTTTAAGCACGCCAGAACCGTCCTCATTCACTACATAAGCTAATACCCCAGCTCTATAGTCTATAAGCTCTATATCCCAGCTCTCCTTTACTATGTATTTCCAGCTCCTCTTCTCGAGATCATATATAGCAACACCTGTAAACTCCTCTCCATCATTCGTTATGAAGACGAAGAATCTATCGTCTATTGGTATAGGACTTCTATTCTGAGCCTCGCCGCCGTGTTTCGTGAGATTAGCGCTCAGACCATTGCTCCTCTTGACAAGGAGAATATCTGTGTCCTGGTATGTATACATCTTCACAGCTAGAAAAGATTCATCGTTTATCCATTTATATGGGTTTAGTATCCCCTCTCCCTCAAGAATCTTTGTACCCGTACCTGAGTGGATATCATATACATATAGATCAAAATCAACACCATTCCTAGAGTTCGAGCTATAGCTTAAATACCTACCGCTCGGGCTCCATTCCCCCAGATTATTTATTGTCCCATTTTCACCCACTACGAGCCTTAGAAGATTATCCTTAGCTATATATATTGACCACCTCTCATCCCCATCAATATCTGTAGAGAATGCTATGTATCCTGTAGGAGCTATCCTATAGCTATTGATCCTTCTGTCCCAGGGGATCACTATATCATGCCTATAGCCAGCAGGGGTTTTAATAGCCTTCCATAATATCTGTTCTCCTGATGCATCGCTTAGATAATATATAGCACCCTCAGCATGGTCATAGCACCCCGATATAGCGTGTCTGATCGCCATATATCTCCTAACCAGAACATCGATTTCCTCCATAATTCATCAAAATCACTACCGAATCAACAATCTTAAATTTAACTAATGTGTTTGTAATGCTCGATATTTGCTTATAAGCCTGTATTTGATATTATATTAAGGTGTTGGTTCGGTGGCAATATATTATGGCTTCAAAACCGATTTCGACGAGTACGAGAGACAGGCTCTAAGGGAAGCTCTAACTGATATGAGGAATATTGTTACAGTGAAGCTATTTCTAAGCGATCGATGTGATTTCTGCAAACAGACAAAGCGGATGCTAGAGACGATTAGGGATGAGTCTCCAGAGATTAACGGGAGAAGACTCGTAGATCTAAAGATCTATGAGGAGGAGATAGACTCTGATGAAATAAAGAGGCATAGAGTAAATAGGTACCCAACGATTCTACTCCTCGAGGGGGCTATAAAATATTATGGGATCCCTGCTGGAGAGGAAATAAGAGCCTTCGTAGAGACCTTGATAAGGATAAGCCAGGGCGAGAGTGGACTCAGCTCTGAAGCTATTGAGGGGATTAAGAGGATCCCTGGCGAAGCTATTATAGAGACGATCGTAACGCCATCATGCCCATACTGCCCTTACGCTGTTTTGATGGCGAATATGTTTGCCTATGAATCATACAAGGCTGGGGTTAGGAACATAGCCTCCATAGTGGTTGAGGCGTATGAGAACATGGACATAGCACAGAAATATGCAGTGAGTTCTGTACCTGCGATTGCTATTAACGGTAGGATAGAATTCATAGGAGTTCCATACGAGGATCAGCTGCTAGATGTTTTGATGAAAAGGGCTAGACCAAAGCAGAGGGCTAAGGGTAGCGAGAGCTTAAAAGACGTTATAAAGGAAGTTATTAAAGAACTTGAAGAGGAGAAGAGAGAAGGTTAAAGATCCCTATATAGAGGATTTGACGACGCTGCCATACTCTACATCCTTTGAAACCACTACGCCTGGATATATGATTGAGTAAGCCCCGATCTTCACGCCTGGGAGTATCGAGGAGTTTATACCTGTTTTTACATAACCTCCTATAAAGGCTCCTAACTTCACCCTCCCAGTGCTAACTCTCTCCCCTTTGATCCAGACTTTGACTGGCTGCTCATCAAATCTTAGATTAGCGATAATAGTCCCAGCCCCAAAGTTAACGTTCTCACAGATCACTGAGTCGCCTATATAGCTTAGGTGGGAGATCTTAGCGGCTTCAAATACAACGCTTGCCTTTACCTCCACAGAGAATCCGATCCTAGAGCCTTTCCCTATATAGGTATACGGCCTAATATAGGCCCCTGGACCAATCTCGGCACCCTCATCAATATATGCTGGGCCCTCAATATATGTGTGCCCCTTAACCTTAGCCCCTCTAGCTATAAATACCGGGCCCTTTATTATAGCTCCTTCCTCAACCTCTCCGTGTATGGCTTTTCCACCGATCTTTGAGAGAGCCCTTTTATTTGCCTCAAGAATATCCCACGGTCTGCCTACATCTATCCATTCTTCCTCCTCTATACTAACTACTTTGAGCCCTTTTCCAGCATTATATAGGATCTCCACTAGATCTGTTAGTTCTAGCTCTCCTCTAGGCGATATCTGGATCTTATCTAGATATCTTATCATATCCGGGGAGAGCCTGTAGATCCCTGCATTGACCAGCCCCCCGCTTTTAGCATCTATCGGAGAGGGTTTCTCGATTATCTTCACCGCCACACCAGATCTTTCGACGATCAGGCCGTAGTTCCACGGCTCCCTGTGATTGATACCAACTATCAAGGGTGATGTAGAGTTGACAATCGCCTTTATAACCCTATTTTCTATATAGAGATCCCCATATACAACGATGCTTTCATCAACGATATGGCTGGAGGCTGTTGCCAGAGCATCGCCGCTGCCTCTCTCCTCCTTTTGTCTAACTATCTCTACATCAACACCTAGACCTGACGCTAGATCTTTAACGTGCTTGCTGATCAGATCTCCCATATATCCTGCAACTACTATGAACTTCTTGATACCGCTTTCACTACCTGCCTCTAATAACCTCTGGATCAGGGTCTTCCCCGCAACAATAGTCATGGGCTTTGGCCTTGTATCTGTTATGGGCTTTAGCCTCTCACCCCTACCTCCTGCTAGAATTACCATCTGCATATCTATACACCTATGCCCTTTGCTTCGAATCTCTCTATCTTCTCAACTATTCTTCTACTCTCCTCCCTCAGCTTTTCAAGCTCTTCTCTGAGATGCTTATATTCGACACTCCTTTCCATATGATCCTTAATCCGCTTAGAAGCCTCCCTAGCTCTTCTCCTAACAAAGCCTATGGGATCTTTCTCAGATACCTCGTCCAAAACCTCTATAAACTCTGGATATTTAAGCTCCTCCATAGCGGATATAGCTGCTATTCTCACCCTATGACTTGGATCCCTTCTAACGATCTCTATGAGCTTCTCAATAACATCCCTCCTCCCCGGGAACTTACCCAGAGAGCTTGCAGCTGCAACCCTCACCATTGTGTGCTTATCCTGCTCAATATATTTAAGTATAGTCCTTAGACTATCTTCACCCCCCAGATTTGCCAGCCCCTGTATAACGCCCCTAGTTATGATCTCAACATGGCTCGGAGTGTTTAGATACTTAATCAGCTCGGTATATGCCCAACCAATCCTGGTCTTCCCTAGGGAAGATGCTGCCGAGGCCCTTACGTAATAAGTCTCCGAGGGATTGCTAAGAACCTCTAATAAAGCCTTGGCAACCTCCTCATCAGCCCTGAAGTTGCTCAAAGCCTCAGCGACAGCCCTCCTAGCTCTCGGGTTGCTAAGCTTTTTAAGAGAGGATATGAGGGTCTTCTTAGCCTCCTCACCACCGATCTTCCCAAGGGCCCTCGCTATTTCAGCTTGGACACCCCAGAACTCCTCGGCCTCGAGAGCTCTCGATAGGATCTCAACCGCTCTGGAACTTGTTTTCTTAGATAAGGCTTCTATGGCTAGCAATCTGCAGTATACATGGTCATCCTTAATCATGTTGCCTAGTATCTCTATGTCATCCTCTACCTCGAATACAGCGAAGACATCGAAATCAGGGTTGGGGCATACATAGAGCGGGGGTTCTTCGAGGTCCATATAAACAGTCTTTTCCCTACTCTCCATGAAAACACTTTTCTCGATTGATCCTTTTGAATGCCTGATCAAAAGCCTCACAGGTATTCTATATACCTCTAGACTATCTTGCCCCTGATCCTGCTTTAAAAATATTTTGAGAACCTTCTCTCTATAGTCATATACACTTCTAACTTTTATCACTGGATGTCCAGAGCTATATACATATTGATCGAAAAACCACTCAAGATCCCTTCCACTAACTTCCTCGAAGACCTTCCTGAGATCTTCTGTATCAACGCTTCTAAATTTATATCTCTCGAGATAAGTCTTTAGGGCAAGCCTAAACCTCTCTTCACCAATCAGGTTTTTGAGTGTGTGAAGCACAAGCGCGCCCTTGGGGTAAGAGTGTGAGTCAAATAGTTCGTCAGGATCTTTGTATATCCTCATCACTATGGGTCTTGAATATCTCTTATATTCCTCTAGATATGACTTGAGATTCCCATATAACTCGTATATAAATTCATCCTCACCCTTATCCTTCCTAGTATATAGGGCTTCTAAATATGTTGCAAAGCTCTCATTAAGCCATATATTGCTCCAATCCTTACAGGTAACTAGATCCCCAAACCATTGGTGAGCTAGCTCATGAGCAACAAGAGGGTCTGAAGAGAACTCCTTATGAGCGATCTCATCATGGAGTGTCCACTCAGTTAAGAATGTGGCTGTGACGTTCTCCATCCCCCCCACTATGAATTCCTTGAGGCATACCTGGGTGTAGGAGTTGTAGGGGTATCTGAAGCCTAGATATTCACTAAAGAATCTAATCATATCTGGCGTTTTAGAGAATGAGTTCATAGCAATTGCTTTAGAGCCTCTTGGAACAAGATATCTAAGCCTTACGCCATTAACACCATCTTCTATCTCGTCGAAGACTCCTATCGCTAGTGCTATGAGGTATGGGGGCATGGGATGATTCATCCTATATTTCCACCTCCTATAGCCGTTACCAATATCACTTACATCCTCTAGATCCCCATTACTTACCACAGTAAATATTCCTGGAACTTCTGCTGTTAGCGTCCATGTCAGCCTCATGTTGGGATAATCATATATAGGGATCCAATATCTAGTATCCTCAGCTTCTCCCTGACTCCACACCTGGGGATAGTCAGAGGAGCTCCTCGGAAAGATAAAATGAAGCCCCTTCACAGGTCTGGCTTCATACACTATCTCGACGTTATGGAGCTTGTTAGGATTAGTGGTCTGGAGTCTCACATAGAGCTTGGATCCGTCATACATATATTTGGCTGTAGAACCATCTACATATACCCCTTTTATAGATAGATCAACAGCGTCCAGCTCAAGATAGTCTCTATAGTCTAGAAGCTCTATCCTATGAATAGTTCTCCCACTAAAGCTTCTGGAATAGACATCTGTCCTAATATATATGTCTGCATGGTATATTAAGAACCAGTATTCCCTCGGATATCTAGGCTCATAGCCAGGAAGCACAAAGTCTCTCCCTGTCTTTAGTTAGAGACCTTTCAAAGAGCCCCCCTAATCTCTAATTACAACCCCTTTATATTATTTCCACTTGTCACTCGATAATCATTAATGCCCCTCCATAACTGATCCGCATTAATGCTGTAACACCCTTGCTATTGTCAAAAGCACCCATAAGCTTTAAAAACAAATTGAGTAATCTAATTCTCATATTCTCATAAACCAGTTCCAAAAGATCTTCAAGAACATCTCGCTTAGATATAACCCTCCCCGCCCTTTAGGAGGGGGAGAAGGTCGTTATATAAACCGGATCTCTGATTCATGACAATTAATACCGCTTCTTGCTTCAGAGATGTTTTTAAGATAAGACAAGATCTTCACAGCCGCAGCATTCTTTCTAGAGAATGCTAGGGTTTGCTATAGTAAGAGGATTCCCATAGAATATTATAGAATATTCTAGCTATATTAAAGAGATCTATTTAAATTATCTAGATTTCTTTTATCTCTCTTAAAAGACTTATATAACTCTTAGCAGGTTCCCTAGGTTTTACTATGTCTAGGATCAGATAGCGGATCTCTGGGAGGTTCTTCTTAATAGCATCTATTATCTCCTCTTTGATCTCCTCAACTTCTTTTATCATCATGTCCTCTTTTACCTCTATTTGTACTATAGCTAAATATCTCTCGGGATCTATTAGCATTGTTTTTACATCATTAACATCCATGACCCCGGGGGTTGAGAGAGCGATTTTGACTATCCTGGCAACGATCTCTCTCGGAGCTGAGTGCCCCAGTAGAGCTTCTATGCTTCTGTAACCTATATGCACAGATCCTGCGAGGATTATGAATGCTATTATGCTGGAAAACGCTAGATCTACCACTGGGTTCGAGAGTATGAGGGATGCTGAGGCCATAAGATTTCCAGAGATCCCCATGAAATCCTCTAAAACCAGTGGTCCGAGAACTATAGCTCTCCCCTTTGTGGATCTTATTATCTTCACAGAAAGAACAAGGGTCAAGGTGTCGAAAGAGGTGAGGGCCAGCATATAGAGCCAGTATAGATTACCGGTGGAGGCCATTGTGTGTATCTCAGCACTTGAATAGATTCTGAGGTTATCTGCTATAATCATGTAGAATATAGAGCCTCCTAGTATTATAGATGAAAAAAGGCTCGATATATATAGAGCTTTGCCAACCCCGAATGGATATTTAGGAGATGGTTTTGTCCTATATATCTTTGTACCTATATAGAGGGTCAGGCTATTAGATGTGTCTCCTATCGAGTGAAAGATCTCTGAGTAAACGGCTCTAGATAGCGTGTTGCTGAATATTATTGCTTTAACTATTATAGAGACTATATTGAACAGGATCGAGATCGCTATAGGATGTCTCTCATCAAGTCTCAATAGAGCTCTACAATAGATATTCCGAAAGGGATTATAAGTATTACGACTTACATCTATTTCCTCTACCATGGATTAAGGCTTTAAGGAAAACTAATATACTCTGGGATTAATGAGGCGTTATTTAGAAGATCACTAGATGGTTGCATATATATTTATAAGCTTCCTAACATAATCTATATTACATATAAGGAGTTGGAAAGAATTGGATCCGAAATCGAATCCGAATCAGATCTCGAAGATAGGCGATTTGAAACCAGGTGTAGAGAACATAAATATAAGGGGGAGAATAATATCGGTCTCCCCACCAAAAACTATACAGACAAAAGGCGGATTAAGGACTATAAGCGAAGCAGTAATCGGAGACGAAACCGGGAGGGTGAAGATGACATTATGGGGTAAGCATGCGGGAAGCCTTAAGGAGGGCGAAGCAGTTGAGGTAAGGAATGCTTGGACCTCAGCCTATAGAGGTGAAGTTCAGGTCAATGTCAGCTCGAAGACCGAGTTACAAGTAATAGGAAATGACGAGGCACCACCAATAGATCAAATACCTGAGAAGTTTGTGAAGGCTCCAGAGGATTACAGACCTCCTAGGACAGGGGGCTTTAGAGGAGGTAGAGGGATGAGGAGAGGAGGCTTTAGAAGGGGTGGTGAGGAATGATCAGCCACGATGTGAAGCCTCTAAGACAGGGAGAACATATTGGTATGGAGGGAGAGAACTACGTTATAGCTTTAAGCGAGGAGGAAGCATATGCTTTGAATCCTGCTGCATACTATATATGGACACTATGCGATGGGGTGAGAACCGTTAGTGAGATAATAGGTAAGGTTGCCAGCGATCTGAAGCTAGAAGTATCTGAGGTAGAGTCTCCCGTCGAAGCCATATTAGAAGCGCTCTCACAGGCTAAGCTCATAGTGCTAGGGGAGACCGAGTCTCTATCATCTGCTGAAGAAGAGCATGATCTAGAGACCGAGGGCTTATAGTTCTAGGCTTATTCGGATCTTTTTAATAAATCAATCTCTAAGGATAAGAGGTTCATAATATATTTAATAGGCTCAGCTTGAATCTATTCAGAGCGTAATACATAGACTTAGGTAAACTGTCTCCTAAGGTTGGGGGGATCGTACGTTGGATAGGGTTTTATGCTGGGATCTGCTTAGAGCTTCGGATCTATATAGAATGGTTCTAAGCGATCTAGGATTTGACCTAGATCTAGAGTGGGATGCTTCTCAAATAGCTTGTATAGTTGCGAGGACCATAAATGTCAGAGATCCTTTAGAGGTGTTATATGAGATCAAGAACATATCCCTAGGTAGAAAAGCATATATACTGGGGGCTGGTCCAAACGCTCTTAAGGGTTATAAAGATATAGAAAGCGGATCACTGGTCTTCTGCGCAGACGGGGCCTGCTCACTCATAAGAGATCTACGTGGGGTTATAGCAATATCAATAACAGATCTGGATGGCGGGATCGAGCCGGCAGATCTAGTATTTAGTCGCGACGGTTACCTAGTAATCCAAATACATGGTGATAACTATAGGACTATCCTATCTATCCTGAATATTCTGAAGAGATGGAGAGAAAGAGTAATTCTATCCACCCAGGTTCTCTATCCATGTTCAGGGCTTCTCGTGATCCCGGGATTCACAGATGGTGATAGAGCATATGTTCTTGCAAAAGCGCTAGGGATCTCTGAGATCACTCCCATAGGAATGGATCTCGACTCCGAGTTCTCAACATACCTCTCAAAAAATATATATGGCGAGAGGAGCCCAGCAACAATATGGAAACTCCGGAAACTCCGCTGGGGTCTCAGGATAGTTAGTGGGCTCTACATGCTTTCAATTCTATAATAATTCATCCTTCCTACTGGGATCTTTAGATGTTACCTTTCTGACGGAGGGTTAACTACTCTACACCATGATCACCGAGCTTGTATACATCGATCCCTAACCTTTAGAGAACTCTCCAACACCCATCACTATCATAGTAGGGAACGAAGAGGCAAGGCTTGTATATAAGAGAAACACGATGATAGAAAAGCCTGGCAAATCTCGCCTTTTAAGGCAGAGTAGTATTAACTTTTAAGCCTCTGGTTGTGGTATGTTGTGGGGGTCGGGGGTGTCTCTATCCGTGGGTGAGCATGCTAGAAGAATTACTCAAGGGGGATGATTCCCCCGATCTGTACCTACGGATAGACACCCCGATCCCTCCAAACAATTAGAAAGAAATCGAAGAAAGGCTTAGCGAAAACTGGAAGAGTGTTGGGCTAAGACTACCGCCTACAGAGAGCGAGCATGAGAGCCTCATGTGTATTGGTTTGACATGAGTTAGGCTATTCAATGAGCTTAGCTATGAGAAGAGGCAGGCATTCTTCAATGGTGGACTAACAAAAAAGAGGAACTATGAGATTGACAGCAGGTATTATTATAGGAGTGAGGTTCTGGGCGTTAATGCTCAGGCTGTCATTCAGAAGAATGATGAGGTTTGGAAAGCATTCTACGAGCTCCTAAAACTTAGGAGACAGGGAAGGCTACCACCTCATATCGAGAAGATTTCTCTACCAGGCTATTAGAAGGATAGACTCACAGGAAAAAGGATATTCATTAGAAGTGATAGATACTACCTAGAGCCCCGTAGATGAGAATATAGGCTATCTGGTATTAGTGGATTTTGGTTTGAAGATTAGATATGCTGGTAAGATTAGGTGGGAGGGTAGGCTTGAGATAAAACATATTAATGGCAGGTGGTTCACCTATCTGCCAATAGAGGTTGGTGTTGAGCCTCCTAAGTCTAACAAGAGAGGCTATGTAAAGCCTAACTACAGGGATAAAAAGGGTGGGATCGTTAATCCTAGATCTGTCAAGCAGAGAGATCCCATAGGGGATAAGCAGGCTTTCGTAGACATGGGTCTCAACAACCTATTTGCCGGGTAACCACAGATGGATCAGCTTTGCTTGTCAAAAGAGGATCTATTGAGTCTGAGTACTACTGGTGGAAGAGGGAGATCTCGACATACCAGGCTGTAAGGGATCTACTTAGGAAGGCTGGGTTCTCAACATGGGTTACATACCACGAGAGATGCCTTAAAGCAATATATAAGAGGGATGAAAGGCTCAGGCATCTATACATAACATCGATCAGGTTCCTAGCGGATAAGCTATATAACAAGGGTGTATGGTTGTATAGGAGAATTGTGCTATGGATAGTAAATGTATTTAGGGAGTACGGCATAGATGTTGAGCTCGCACCAGAGGTTTACACTAGCAAAGAATGCTCGATATGCTGTGCAAGGCATAAAAACGAAAGAATATATAGAGGGCTGTACATATGTAGAAAGACTAAGAAGAAGATAAACGCAGATATTAATGCAGCACTGAACATAGCAAGAAGGCTAGGACACAGGATAAGGATAAAAGGAAAATAGAGAGCTACTTGGTAACACATAACGGTGTAAAGCCATTAAACCCTCTCCAGGGGCTAACACCCGAGACCCCAGCATAGAAACCCCGCCCTTCAGGGCAGGGAGAGGTCATAAAGCTGAGAAGCCTAAGATGCAGTTTCCAGCGAGATAGGGATGCTGAGCTTCTTCGGAAGAGGGCTATGAAGATCTGGGCATACGGGGATTCCTGGTTATTCTATCTGCCTTCCAGATGACAGATGCAGCATCAAATAGATGGGGGCTATGAAGGGCCTATAAGGGGCGAGGATCCTCGTCTTTCAAGGCGGGGAGGAGGTCAGCATCTCAAGCCTCATAATTTATCAACTTTATGTAAGATATTTTATAATAGGGGTTTATCTTGTATCAGTGGAACCCTGAGTGGGAGAGAGTTGTTATAAGGTCTGGAGGTAGAGATATAGTTTTATGTAGGGACAGAGTCACGGGAATGTATGTTTGTCCTAGATGTAGCGATCCTGATAAGCTATGTCCTGAAGGACAGAGGATCAGAGGCTATATTCCTGAAAACACTACTTATCTCATAACGGAGGAAGATGTTATAAGTCACTTAAGAGAATGTGAAAAGGGTATTAAAAGCTGGGGTTATAAACCTAGATATGAGGAAGAGGAGGAAGAATAAAATACCCCGTTAATAGCTAATGAATCCCCGCTAGTACTACCAGCGGGTTATTTCAAGCTCTATGACCAAGCTTAAGTCTAACACTAATATAAAAAACAGATATAAAAACGCCTCGATTAAAATATAAGATACGTCCCATCCAGAGGATCTCATCGATCATGTCTCCCAGAGGCTCGACGATCTCGTCTAGAGCTCTTCTAGCGAACTTGCTAGCATAGCATTCTAGAACATCGGTAATCTTGTAACAGCTTGGCATGAGCTTATCTGCCCTACCTGTGCCACATAGGCCTCAGTCATGTCTAATGCTGCAGAACTCTCGTTTGCTAATCATGATATGATCTCATAGATTTAAGTTTAATAATTCAAAGCCTTCGATATTGAGCATTCATAGATACATATAGATTATTTAAAACTTATCCTCAGATACGCTACATGTTTTCTTCTGATCTATATAGACGTTTGATCATGAGGTCTTGAGCCTGGAGAAATCACGAACCTCTAGCTAAAGTTAGGGGTAAAATTGAAAAAGAAGAGAACCTGCTTAGGGGGAGGCAATCTATTCAAATAAAAAACCTATATTTTCTTATACCATACCACGGTGTCTGCACCAACATCTACTAGAGCAACTCTCTCCCACGTCGGCTTCCCATCCTTTGTGATGACAGCCCACACATCGTAGTCTCCACTAGCTCTATCTCCATTCTCGTCTAGGATCGTCCAGCCGGATACCCCGAAATATGTTTTTGCAACTGATAGCATTGCATTCCTAATCGCCTCCCCATCGTATTTCCCAGTCTGTAGTATTGCTAAACCTAGAAGCCATACACAGTCATAAGCAGTGGCTGGGTAGGTGCCGGGAAGCTCTCCAGTCTTGGCCTTGAACCTCTTGACGAAGTCTTCGAACTTAGGGCTCTGTGTCGGTGCGAATATAGTCGCTAAATGCTTAACCCTAACTAGCTGTGATCCAGCGACCTCCAGGATCTTTGAGTTCATTGCGGTCCCATCGCTCCCAAACCAGGTTACGCTCATAAGCTCCCTGTATCCCGATGCCTGGGCCGTTATCACGCCCCCCTCTTCAAAGCTTATTAGAAGCACAGCCACTTTAGATGCTCCGTACTTGCTTATAGCATCTCCAACTGTTGCGGCCGCAGCCCTAAGCTCGGCTGAGAAGTCGCTCTTCTTAGGATCATAGCCGGCATTTGCAAGTACTGTGCCCCCTATCTCTTTAAACCTTGCTGCCGTGGAGTCAGCAAGTCCTTTGCCCCATGCATCGTTTCTATAGAGTATATATACATACTGTATACCGTAGTCATACATGAGCCT
>Ga0209670_100994_pt1 | contig 14243 bp, 14 predicted proteins | sample PerSpoBPS_BMetaG_FD_184741 | JGI IMG/M metagenome (GOLD analysis project Ga0209670, IMG submission 184741) | Thermal spring microbial communities from Yellowstone National Park, Wyoming, USA - Perpetual Spouter B (PS_B) MetaG (SPAdes) (version 3) | ecosystem: Environmental > Aquatic > Thermal...
CCTTCTCTTACGCCAATCCCTGCTGGTGATATTAAAGACAATATTCCTATGTTATAAGCAATTGGAAAAATTAAAATTGTATAAAATAAATTTATGGATTTTGAAAATGACAAGATGAAAAAGAACAAAGAAAGACCTACAAGAATCCACAAAATTATGAACATAAAGAAAATTTTGAAAAACACAAGTAAATTCAATTTTATTTCATACTTTAAAGATAAAAAATGTAAAACTATTGGAAGAACAATAAATGAAATCAAGAATGTAAAGGAAAGTAAGTAATTTTTTACTTCTAAAAAATAAAAACATAATGTTGGAATTGCTGAAAAAATTAAGAAAAATTGGTTTAAAATTGCCCCTTTTGTAATTTTTTTTAAATCTAAATTTAAGGTCTTTGAAAATGCCAAAAGCAGTGTAAATGTCCAAAATCTTCCGGGCAAATATCTTCCAAGAATTGAAATGAATGAAATATAAAAAGCTCTTTTAAACGATAATTCAAGTGAAAAAAAATGATATATAAATTTAACAATATAAATTGAAAATAGATTAAATGCTAAAAAAAAATTGCTGATAAAAGAAGATAGAACTTATTTGAAAATTTCAAAATTTCTTTAATTTTTTCAATATCTTTAAAAGCGAAATACACCATAAAGATAAATAGAAGAATTGAAAAAATTGAAAGGAAACTTTTTAAAAATTTCATTTAATAATATCAACTCCGAGATATTTTCTTAGAGGTTCAGGAACGATAACATAACCTTCTTTGGTTTGATTATTTTCAATAATACTTATTAAAACTCTTGGCGTTGCAAGACCTGAGCCATTTAATGTATGAACAAATTCTTTTTTTCCATTCTTTCTTTTAACTCTTATATTAGCTCTTCTACTTTGAAAATCCTCAACATTACTAATTGAACTTGCCTCTAAATAAGCTCCTTGACCTGCACAATATACTTCAATATCATAAGTTTTTGAAGATGCAAAACCCATATCACCTGTGCATAATAAAACAACTCTATAAGGAATGTTTAAACTTTGTAAAATTTCTTCAACATCTCTAACCATCTTTTCATGCTCATCATATGAGTTTTCAGGGAGTGTAAATTTATATAATTCAACTTTATTAAACTGATGCATTCTTTTAATTCCTCTAACATCTTTACCATAAGCACCTGCTTCCCTTCTAAAACAAGGTGTATAAGCAAAATAATATATAGGTAATTCTTCTTCATCTAATGTTCTTTCCATAAATAAACTTGTTAATGGAACTTCCGCTGTTGGAACAAGATATAATTCATCTTTTTCAATATAGTACATTTCATCTTTAAATTTTGGTAATTGACCACTATTGAACATAACTCTTTCATTTACCAAAAATGGTGGAATAATTTCTTTATAACCATGTTTTTTAGCAAATTCTCTAAAATAGTTTATTAAAGCCCATTCAAGCTCAGCTCCAAGTCCTTTATAAACAACAAATCTTGAACCTGCCAATTCACCTCCTCTATTAAAATCTATAATATCAAGTCTTTCACATATTTCCCAGTGTGGTTTTGGCTCAAAGTCAAATTCTGGAATCCTACCCCATTCTCTAACTACTACATTTTCAGAGCTATCTTTTCCAATAGGAACACTTTCGTGAGGAATGTTTGGAATTAAACTCCAATAATAATGAAATTCATTTTCAATTTTTTTTCTTTCTTCTTCTAAATTTTCAAGCACATTATCAATTTCTTTTGCTTCCTTTAATAAATCATCTACATTTTCTCCTTTTGCTCTCATTTGTGAAATAATTTTTGATTTTTCATTTTTCTTTGCTCTTAAATTATCAACTTCTTTTATTATTTTTCTTCTTCTTTCGTCAATTTTCAAAACCTTTTCAAGAATATCTAAGCTATATCCTCTATTGACTAAACTACTCTTTAATTTTTCAAGCTTTTCTCCTTTTAGATAGCTTAAATCAAGCATAAAAACTCTGAAAATTTTAAAGCTAAGTCAATTATTCAAACAATTTTTATTATTTCGGCAGTTTTGACAATTATTTTTGATTTCAGAAAGTAAAAAAGACAAATAAATTTATTCTTATGCTTTAAAATTTCAATATGACTAACCAAATAAAGACACTCATATTATTAACTTTACTCTCTGCCCTCTTAATTGTAATTGGTGGATATTTTGGAGGAAAGGCGGGACTCACAATTGCTCTTATCCTTGCTATTATATTCAATTTCTTTTCATATTGGTTTTCCGACAAAATTGTGCTTAGAATGTACGGTGCTAAGGAAGTGGATACAAACTCAAAATTATATAATCTTGTTAGGGAAGTTGCATTATTAGCAAATCTTCCTATGCCAAAAGTTTATATAATTGAAGAAGAAGCTCCAAATGCTTTCGCAACAGGAAGAGATCCTAAGCATTCTGCTGTTGTATTCACAAGAGGCATTTTAAGGATTCTTGATGAAAGGGAATTAAAAGGTGTTATAGCTCATGAATTAGCCCATATTAAAAATAGGGATATTTTAATATCAACAATTTCAGCTGTTTTGGCAAGCGCTATTGTATATTTAATTGAGATAGGAAGATGGATGTTCATTTTTAGAAGTTCAGATGAAAGGCAAAATCATAACCCAATTTTTGATATCTTAATAATTCTCCTTGCTCCAATATCAGCAATAATAATACAAATGGCTATATCTCGCTCAAGGGAATTTTTGGCTGATGAAACAGGTGCTAAATTTATAAGAGACCCAATCGCATTAGCAAATGCTCTTGAAAAAATTGAAAAAGGAGTTTATGATTATCAATTTCAAGCCAATCCTGCAACAAGCCATATGTTTATAATACCTCCTGTTTTAGAAGGAATACAAAAACTCTTTTCAACCCATCCACCAACACATGAAAGAATAAGAAAATTAAAAGAACTTGCGAGGAGAATAGGTGTGGCTTATTAATTTTATTCAAATTTCAGAAATTCCTCAAAGTGAAAATTATTTATTAGTTATAAATTTTTCTTCAAATGAAAAAGGAAGTTATAGAGCCTTTTATGATGTTTTTGAAAATAAAAAAATTTTTAAATCAGAAGTTATTGATTTTGATAGCTCAATCAATCTGAAAATCAATTTGAAATATAATGAAGTTTATAAAGTTAGCTTTTCTGTTAAAAATAGCAAGACAGATGCAATTATTAGTGATACTTCATTTATAACGAAAATTGAAAATAGTAATTATTTTACTATTGGAAAACCTATAACGAATAAAGAAAAATATGAAGAAAGTGATAGTTTGCTAATTTTGAAAATTCCTGTTTATTCAAAAATTGATGATACAATAGATATTGAAATAAAACTTGAAAGCTTGAAAACTAAAATAAAGAAAAATTACAAATTTTATTTAAGAAGTGGTGAAAATGATATAGAAATTTCATTTGAAATTAAAAATTTGAAACTTGATAGATATGAAGGCAAGTTATTATTTAAGTATAAAAAACTTAAAATTTCAAGAAACTTTGATTTTCAAAAGCTTGGATTGTTTAACTTAACATCTGATGAATTAAAAAATCTCATTTTTGCCCTAAACTACCTTTATTCAGGTGAATTTAGTAAATATCTTAAAAAGAATAATAATGATCTTAAAAAAGCATGGGAAAGTTTTTGGAAAGATAAAGACCCCACACCAAATACAAATTTAAACGAGGAAAAGGAGTTATTTCTCCAAAGGTATCACTATGTTATAAAAAATTATACGAGAAATAACAAAATAAATGCCATGGGACTAATTTATTTAAGATACGGACCTCCTGACTATATAGAAAAAAGTGAAATAAACCTTTACGATAGACCATATCAAATATGGTACTATGAAAGCTTAAATCTTAGGTTTATTTTTATAGACAAGTACGGAACAGGTGATTATGAGCTTGCTCCTTCTAGTTGGGCTGACTACATTAGATAATAAAAGCTATGTTTTAGATGGGACTATTAGGGGATATGTTGAGCCTATTTACTTTAAATTGTCAGGTGATATTTATATTGTAAATTTTGTTTATTCAATAAATCCAAATGATATTTCTGAAAATTATCAAATATATTTAAGAATTTTCTTAGATAGGCAAAAACTTATGGAAGAAAAGAAAGACAAAAAAATTTCAAAAAACGCCATTTATATGGTAGATAGTTATGAAATTTTATCCAAACCTGGAAAATATATGGTAAAATTTGAAGTGAAAACAAAAACAAAATCTTCAAAAATTGAATTTCCTTTAATTATTGAAGAAGATAGTAATTTAAATTTTTCTTCACTTGTTTTATCAAGCTCATTTTATGATGATAGTTTAAATAGTCCGTTTTATAGAAATGGAATTGGATTTTTACCAAATCCTTCAAATATCTTTAAAGATACAATTTTCTACTTTTTTGAAATTTACGATATTAAAAAAGATAGCCAAAAGCTTTTTTTAAGATATATTATTGAAGACAAAAACGATAGTGCAATTTTAATATCAAGTCCTCAATTAATCATTAAGGATAAGGAGCAGATTGTAATTAGTGGAAAAATTCCTTTAAATAATGTGCCTGATGGAGAATACAACTTAAAATTTGAAATTGTTGATTTAGGCTTAAATATAAAGAAGGTTTTAAGGCATTACTTTATTGTTCAAAGAGAAGGAATACTTCTTAATGATGAAATTAGGTATTTTATTGATTATATAGCTTCACCAAATGAATTAAATGAATTTAAAAATATAAAAGATATGAAAAGCAAAAATTTATGGATTGAGAAGTTTTGGAAAATGAAAGACCCTGATGGCTCATTTTATCCTATATTTAGACAAAGAGTTATTGAAGCAGATTTAAAATTTTCAACACCATTTAAAAAAGGAAGATATACAGATATGGGAAAAATTTACATCTTATTTGGGCAACCAGATGATATAAGAAGAGAAGAAATTGCTCTTGGAACAAAATCTTATGTAATATGGATTTATTATGATGGAAATAAAAAATTTAAATTCTACGATCAACTTGGGACAGGAGATTATAAACTTTTATTTTCAAATGTTCAAGGCTTTGGTCAATATCTTCCTGATATTGAATTAGAAGAAAATAGATAAATACATCAATTAGTGTTATCGGTTTTATTTGGGGTTTAAGTGGGCTTTACCCCCTGCCGTAAAATAGTCAGTTTAGAGCAGATGTTTATTTTCGGGCAGGTTGGACAATCCAACTTTTTCATGCTTTAAAATTTTAATATGACAACTTTATTACTTTTAGCTCAAATAACAAGAGAGGAGTTTTTGGATTTCAGGAGACAGACAGAAATTCAACTCGCTAGAATAGATGAAAGATTTAATAAAATAGAAACACAAATCCAAGCCTTAAATCAAAGAATAGATGATTTAGACAAAAAACTAAACAAGAGAATGGATGATTTAATAACTTATCTTTGGATATTTATGGGATTTATAACAATTTTAATAGGATTTATAATTGGATTTGGTTTATTAGTGGAGCAAGTAAAGAGGAAATTAAATCAGAGATTGAAATAATGAAAAAAATGTCTTAAAATTGCTTTGTCCAATAGCCTATAAAAACTTTAATGAAATTATTAAGTTTTACGGGGGGAATTTAAGGGGGCGAGGTTTTAAGGCGAAGGCTTATTATCAGGGTGAGCGAATATTAAAATGCTTTAAAATTTTCAATATGATAATTTTATTACTTTTAGGTCAAAGTTTAAATGAACAAAGACTTATAAGGATTGAGGATAGAATAAATGCTCTTGAAACAAGAGTAGCAAGAATTGAAGAAAGGTTAAATGGTATTGAAAAAAGAATAGATGATTTAGACAAGAAACTAAACAGCCAAATAGATAGTACTAATAAAAGAATAGATGACTTTATAAGTTTTATGTGGATATTAGCAAGTGTTTTAATAGCAATGGCTACATTAAATCTTGGTCTTGTAATATATTTAATTTATTTAATTATAAAGATGGGTAAAGCAGTGGATAAAATAGGAGAAAAAGCTGATAAAATTGAATTAAATAAAATAGGGAAAAAGTTAGAAGAATTAGAAAGTGAGAATATTAGCATAATTGAAAAAATTGTAAATGGAGCAAGTAAAGAAGAAATTAAATCTGAGATTGAAATAATGAAAAAAATGTCTTAAAATTGCTTTGTCCAATAAATAGTGTTAAGTTCTTGATAATCAATAAGCTATAAAAAATTTTTTAAAACTATTGATTTAAGGGGGGCGAAGCCCCCAAGTCAGAAAATGGGGTTTTTTAAAGCCGAAGGCTTGATTTCAGGGTGGGTGGGAAAAATAAGAAATAATCTATATTTTAGAATTACTAGACAATGCACTCTTAAATGAAAACCAAACTTTAAAATTTTATTATGAACATTTTTCCATATAAAGGAAAATATCCAAAGATAAGCGATAGTGCTTTTATAGCTCCAAATGCTGTTATAATTGGAGATGTTGAAATAGGAGATTATTCTTCAATTTGGTTTTCTTGTGTAATAAGAGGAGATGTTCATTATATAAAAATTGGAAATTGGACGAACATTCAAGACCTAACGATGATTCACGCAGAAAAAGATAAATATCCAACAATTATTGGAAATTATGTATCAATTGGACATAGAGCAATAATTCATGGTTGTAGAATAAATGATTATGTTTTAATTGGAATGGGAGCGATTATTCTAAATAATGCTTTTATTGATAGTTGGACGATTGTGGCAGCAGGCTCTGTTGTTAGAGAAGATTTTAAAGGTGAAAAAGGTGTTTTAATAGCAGGTGTTCCTGCAGTTGTAAAAAGGAAATTAACTGATGAAGAAATAAAACTAATTGAAGATATACCACAAAGATATGTTAGGTATTCAAGAGATTACATAAATGAAGGAATTAGATAAAGCCATTGAAAATTATTTAAAATTAGCAGGGCTTGATTGGATAATTGATTATATGAAAGTTAAAGAAGTCTCAGAAAAAGTTTTAAAATGCTATAATTTTATTGAGTTTGAAGATTTTAGAAATGGAGATTTAATTTTAAAAGTAAATGACAAAAGGAAAATTATGGAATTTCATTACAAGAAAATGGAGATTATAAGAGCGATAAATACAATAATTGGGAAAAAAATTGTCAATAATATCATACTAAAATGAAAAAATTATTTGTTTTTCTTCTTCTTATTTTTGCTTGCCAAAGACCATTTATTCAAAGAGAAAAAATAATTCAAATTGATACATTAAGCAATGTTTTAAAAGAAGAGCCAATTGTGAGGGTTTCAATAGCAAGTTCAGACAGCTTTAATTTAGAATTTCCTGATAGTTTTTATATAATTAAAAAAGATACAATTTTAAAAGGCTTTAAGGGAAATCTATTTTTAAAATTCAAAGAAGGAAAACCTGCCAAATTAAACTATTATAAACTTATTTCAAGATATAATAATGTTGAAGATGCTCTTTTGGATATTATAACATTTTCAAAAATAAACAAAAACTTTCAATTTAAGACAATTGGAATTAAATTAAATAATGTTGATACAAGAGAATTTCTTTTATTAGAAGGTCCTTATGAAAGGCTTGATAGTATAACAGAAGGGAAAAAAATTGCTCTATTAAATAAAGTTCAAGAAGGAAAAGTTATTTTAAAATACAATAATTTTGAAAGAATTTTAGAAGTGCCTTTTGAAATTCATTCTAAAAATTACATAACTATAAAAAATTTTCTAATTGATGATGGTTTAAACCCACCGAGTATTAAGACAAGAAGTTATAAAGGTTATTTTGAAATTTGGACAGATATAAATGCTAAAAGCATTTTAATAGTTAATGTTATAAATTTTGAAAATTACATAATGGGAATTTTACCATATGAAATGTCAAATAACTTTCCAATTGAAGCATTAAGAGCGCAAGCAATTTTAGCAAGAAGTCATGCTTTATCAGTTTATAAAAAGAAATTGATGTTATTATATCAGCCTTATGACTTAACAAGTGATGTTTGGACACAAGTTTATGGAGGCATTAGTGAAATAAATGATAGTATTCAATTAGCAGTTAATCTAACAAAAGGGTTATTTTTAACATCTAATAATAATATTGTTTATGCACTTTTTCATTCAAGTTGTGGAGGGATTTTAGATGATGGAAATTTATGGAATAATCCACTAAGTTATTATTCAATAAAATTAGATAATGACGATAATTCAATTGTTGATTTAAGCGATACAATTTTATTAAAGAACTTCATAGATAACTCAAATGTTAATAGTTATTGTAATAATGATGATTTTTATGGAGCAAAAAATTCTTTTAGATGGAAGGAAATTTTTAGAATTTCTGAAATTGAAAAAAAATTAAATAAGAAAATAGTAGATTTTAAAGTTTTGGAAAGGAGCAAAGGAGGAAGGGTTAAAAAACTTAAAATTGAATTTGAAAATTCAGATACAATAATTGAAGGAGAATTAAATATAAGAAGGTTTTTTTATAAGAAGGGTTATTTAAAAAGTGCTTTATTTTATTTTCAAAAGAAAGGAGATAGTTTAATAATTATTGGAGGAGGATTTGGTCATGGGATTGGTTTATGTCAATATGGAGCAGGAAAGAGAGCATTAAAAGGACAAACTTATTATCAAATTATAAATGCGTATTTAGGTGGTGTTGAAATTAAGAAGCTTTATTGAAGTTTCTATTTTTCCGCATGAGCTTTCAAGTTTTATAAAATCATTAACTTTAACTTTAAAAACAATATCTTCAAACTCATAAGCAATTACATCTGAAATAAAAAGTTTATGAAAGAATTTTTTAACTTCAAAGAAAATTTTATCTTTTTCAAAATTCTTTATTTCAATTTCATAAATGTTTTCATTTATTTGGAGCTTAAATTTATTTTCAATTTCATCAGAGATAAATTCACTAAATGGACTATAAGTATCTAATCCGTAATCTCTTGCATCTTTAAAATAGTCTGTAAAGAAGCTTAAAATTATCAAAAAGCCAAAAATCCTATCTTTTCCAATAACAAGACCAATTTGTGGTGTTAGATATAACTCTTCTTTTATTGTCAGGATATTAGCAGATGGGCTTATTACACAATTATTAGCTCTTATAAATTTAAATCTAAATTTACTATCAATTGTTATAATTTTGGATGGTTTAATAGGGGCAAGCATTTTCTCAAAAGAATATAAAAGTAAAAATTCACTATCTTTTAAATCTTCTAAGTTTGAACCTGATAAAATTCTTAAATATCTTCCATCAAGCCTAACGAATTTAGTTTTTTGATTATAGTTTATGCGGGATATTTTCAATTTTGAAAATTTTAAAATTATACCTTAAAATTTAGCTACTAATAAAATGCTAAATGTAAATGGAATTTTTAAGATAGAATATAATGTTTTAGGACCTTTTGAAAGAGTGGGTGTTTGGTTCCAAGGTTGTAGTATAAGATGTAAAAATTGTTTTGTTCCTGAATTATGGAGCTTTAAACCTAATAAAATGTTTAGTGCTAATGAGTTATTTAAGGAAGTTGAAAAATTTAAATTAAAAGAAATTACATTATCAGGTGGAGAGCCATTTGACCAAGATAAAAACGAATTTTATAAATTTTTAAAAATTTTAAGAAAAAATGAATATGGAATTTGGGTTTATAGTGGTTATACCATAGAGGAGTTAATTGAAAGGGGATTTTACAAGCATTTAAAATTGATTGATGTTTTAGTAGATGGAAGATATGTAGATGATTTAAATAATAATGAAGTTTGGAAAGGCTCATCAAATCAAAGAATTATACTACTAACAAATAGATATAAAAACATAGCATTGGAAAGGAATAGAAAACTACAATTTATAGTTGTAAATAATGAATTTTTCGTTATTGGAATTCCAAAAAGAAATTTTTGGAAACAATTTTATAGTCTTATAACTGATTAAGATATTCTTCTGCTTTCTTAACAAATTCATCAATTTTTTTAACTATATCCTCCCTACCCATTTGCTTATACATTTGCCTCCTTTCTCTTAAATCCTTTAAAGTAAGCTCAAGTTTCATCTTTTTAGTCTTTAATGTCTTTTCTCTATCTTCAAGTTCTTTCTTTTCACTTTCTAATTCTTGAACCTCTTTTTCTAACTCTTCTACTTGTGGTCTTAAAGTAGTTAATTCTTTTGAAGCTTTAACTTTTCTTTGCTCTAATTCAGATTTTTTATTTTTTAACATTTTTACCTCATCTTCTAAATTTTTAACCTCTTCTTCTAATTTATCAACATCTCCAATTTCTTCCTTTTGCTTTTTAAGAGCATTATTCTTATTTTCTAATTTATTTTTTCTTTTAATTAAGTCATTTACCTCATTTTCAAGTTTTTGATTTTCTTTTTCTAAAATTTTATTATCATTTTCAAGCTCTTCTTTTTTTATTCTTAAATTTTCTATATTTTGTGTAAAATCTAAATTGCTTTGCTCAAGTCTTTGGATTTCAGATGTGAAAGATTCAATTTCTTTTAGTTTATTATGCTTTTCTTTTAATTGCTCATATTCTTTTAATTTATGCTCATTTTCTGAAACTTCCTTTTCTAATGTCGCCTTTTCTTTTTCATAATTTTGAATTTTTTGCTTTAATTCATCATTACGATTTTTTAAATATGGTAAATTCTTATCAAGTTCCTGTTTTTTCTTTAAAAGCTCTTCATTCTCTTTTCTTAAATTTTCATAAATTTTTCCTTTTTGCTCAACTTCATTTTTTAATGAATTATTTTGATTTGTTAAATTTTTAATTTCACTTTCAAGCTTTGTTTTTTCATTTTCCAAATGTTTTATTTGATTTTTTAAATTCTGAGTTTCAGAACTATACTTCTCAATTTTTCCTTTTAGTTCTTCATACCTTAATTTAACCTTTTCATATTCTTCTTTTTTTCTTTTCAAATTTTCCTCATTTATATTCTCATCTTTTTGTAATTTTTTGTAATGCTCTATTTTCTTCTCATACTCCTCAATTTCTTTTTTTATTTTTTCTTTTTCTCTTAATTCTCTGCTTAAATTCTCAAATTCTATTTTTAACATTTCTTCACTAATGTAATGCTCTAAAATTTCAGCCAATTCCTTAAAATTATTTTCTTTAAACCATTTTGCTATTTCCTCTTTTATATTTAAATCATCCTCAACTTCCAAAAATAAAATCAATAAAAAGTTTCTAAAATGAGAATTCCTTTCTTTCAGCTCTTTAATAAATTTATCCTTTTCCTTAAAATCAATGCCATTCCAAAACTTTTTAAATTCCTCCTTATTTTTTCTATAAAAACCTAATAACTTGCTAATGATGTAAATTCTATCAGATAAAGGAAGAAGACTAAAAGATTCTATATCATTTTCTAACTCCTTTTTCATGTCTCCACTTATTATTTCAAGAACACTATAATTAAAACAAGCTTCCAATTCTTGAATTTCCTTTTCTTTTTCTTCTTCGGTTAAATCTCTCTCTTCTTTAATTCTCTTTTTAAGAAACCAAAATATATAAGGATTTTCCTTATATATATCCCTTAATGAAATTACTTTTTTATTCTTTCCCAATCGCTCTATATTTTCTTTTGAACGTTTATTATATATAATTCTTAAATCGCATTCAGTAGTATCCCTTGATTTATCATCTGAAATTATGACATGTAAAGCATTGGGATTATCTTTTTCTATCTCTCTTATTTTATCAGGTATTAATTGCTCTGCTTCTTTTTGAGCTTGTAAAATTTCAGCTCCAAGTAATTCTAATGTTTTGAGAATAAAATTCGCATCTAATTTTAAATTCCTAAATCTATATATAAATCCTTCAAAACCTTTTGGTTTCTCGGTATCAGTTTTATGTTGTGAATAACCTTCTAAGTAAATATAAATTTTTTCTTTATTTACATTTAAATTTTGTTTTGATATATAAACTAATGATTTTAGAAATTCTATCCAATTCCAAAAATCTTCATAAGTTTCAAATTCCAAAGGAGTAAGGTTTGCTATGTCTATATGAATATAAGCAATTTTTTCTTCGTTTTCCAATTGCTCTTTACCTATTCGTTTTTTAATATCCTCATATTTTTTAATTTCTGCTTCTATATTTCCTTGTTTTTCAAAGCTTGCCTTTTCCCTTAAAGCATGTAGTTTAGTTTCTATATATAAAATTGCCCACTTATAAAAAGCTTCCTTATCTTTTATTATCTCCTCTATGCTATCTTCTCCATCCTCTTTAAATATATGAATTATAGATTTCCCATAAGTTTCATATATTCCAAGAGATTTAAGGTAATTTAGAAAATCATTATAGTATTTTTTGAGCCTTCCTACAATCTTTTCAACATTAGAAATACTATATTTAACTTCATCATAACTTTCTTTTACAGCTTTTATAAAGTTTTTGAGAATTTCATAATCAGAAGGACTTTTTATATAAACTACCACAGCTTCTAAGGGCAAGGTTATTGACCTTTTCATTTTATCACCTCCTTTATATTTAGCTTTAAAAACTCTTCAAAATTTAAATAATTATCTAAATTTGTTCCTAATAAAACATTTATGTAATTCGTAAAGTTTTCAGAGCCACAAACTTTATTGTCTTTTAATATAATAAAATCGTTATCTATAATCCAAACTTCAAAGTCTTTAATTTCTTTATAATTTCCAGGCTCTTCTCCCTTACCTATAACCCCTTTAAATCTAAAAACACCCTCCCTTATACTCCATTTCCTTATACTCTTATCCTCACAATATAAATACAAATCATCTTCATCAATTAAATACTTTAAAACCTTAATTGGATTTAAATCGTTAAAATTGTAAATAGTAATTTCCCATATCTTAATGGTTTTATCTTTTCCTCCACTTGCTAAGAACTTTCCATCAGGACTAAATGAAACTGAAATAACACTACTGCTATGTCCTTCTAATGTTTTAATAAGCTTCCAACTCCCTACTTCCCATATCTTAATTGTTTTATCAGAACTGCCACTTGCTAATAACTTTCCATCAGGACTAAATGAAACTGAAATAACACCACTGCTATGTCCTTCTAATGTTTTAATAAGCTTCCAACTCCCTACCTCCCATATCTTAATGGTTTTATCATCACTGCCACTTGCTAAAAACTTTCCATCAGGACTAAATGACAATCCATTAACATAATCACTATGTCCTTCTAATGTTTTAACAAGCCCCCAACTCCCTACTTCCCATATCTTAATAGTTTTATCAGAACTGCCACTTGCCAAGAACTTTCCATCAGGACTAAATGAAACTGAAATAACACCACTGCTATGTCCTTTTAATGTTTTAATAAGCTTCCAACTCCCTACTTCCCATATCTTAATAGTTTTATCATCACTGCCACTTGCTAAAAACTTTCCATCAGGACTAAATGACAATCCATTAACATAATCACTATGTCCTTCTAATGTTTTGATAAGTTCCCAACTTCCTACTTCCCATATTTTAACTGTTCTATCACCACTACCACTTGCTAAGAACTTTCCATCAGGACTAAATGAAACTGAATAAACACCATAACTATGTCCTTCTAATGTTTTAATAAGCTTCCAACTTCCTACTTCCCATATTTTAACTGTTCTATCACCACTACCACTTGCTAAGAACTTTCCATCAGGACTAAATGAAACTGAATAAACACCATAACTATGTCCTTCTAATGTTTTAATAAGATTAAAAGCCACTGCTTTATTAGAGCCTATACCAAGAAACACCATCAATATGTCCTTCTAATGTTTTAATAAGATTAAAAGCCACTGCTTTATTAGAGCCTATACCAAGAATTTCTCTCTCTTCTTTACCCTTCATAATGTCCTTAAAATCAACCTCACCACTCTCTAAAATTTCTGCCTTTTGACAAATACCCTCATATTCTATTATTAAATCATTTCCATTAACATATAAACCCTTTATATTCTCATTCTTCCTCTCATATACCTCCCCTAATGTCCATAAATATATCACCCTTAAAAATTTATCCTCACTTAATATAACTAAAAAATCTTTATAAACATCATAATCCAAAACTCCATAATTAACCCTATGCTCCGTTCTGTATTTGTAGTCCTTCTCATCTTTTTCTTTTCTATATATTAAAAATGTCTTCTTATCCTCTAATAAGAATAATAACCACTCATTATTTAATCTAAAACTCTCTCTTTCACTTCTATTGGTTGGATATTTTAAATTCACCCTTAACTTCATAAACCAAGGAGAATTTT
>Ga0209670_100998_pt1 | contig 14171 bp, 14 predicted proteins | sample PerSpoBPS_BMetaG_FD_184741 | JGI IMG/M metagenome (GOLD analysis project Ga0209670, IMG submission 184741) | Thermal spring microbial communities from Yellowstone National Park, Wyoming, USA - Perpetual Spouter B (PS_B) MetaG (SPAdes) (version 3) | ecosystem: Environmental > Aquatic > Thermal...
CTTCTAAGCGGCACGGTAGCTGATCTCAGGAAATACACTTGGAACGTGTTTAACCCTGTTCAGGTGCCTGAGGCCTATGAGAAGGTAAATGAATGGCTATCTTCTCAAGGTTCTGAACCTTTTAAGGCGGCTTGGATCCCTATGGGCAGGGCGTATGTGTGGAAACCATATATTATTACGGCATTTCCTCTTTACCTATCAAGTATGCCGGCTGTACCTACATATGATCTTATAGACAAGCTAGGATATCCTGATCAGGCGTGCCAGATCCTCTCCTATCTCGGTGTTAGATATCTTCTTTTTCACAATGACTCTCTAAGCCCTCCTTATGGATGGCCATCCGACGCGATGTATTCTAATCTAACTAAGCTTCCCTGCCTCACTAAGGTTTTTGAATATAGCTCTTCCATAGAGCTCCAAGATCTATCGGGGGCAGGAAGACCAAGCGATGGAGATAACATCTACGGATTGAGGGTTCAGACGGGCAATGTTCCTCTGAAGGTTATCCAACCCGCAGATAGGGAGCTAGCAAAGGGAAACAACTCCATCGTGATCTTCTATCAGATCCCTGACTATATAGCTAAGCAGGGTTTTAAGGGGAAGTTCTGGGCAGGGTTCAATATAAGGTTATGGGCAATAAAACCTGGTTCTCCAAAAGATTCACCTTATACTGAGAGATATGCTGAAGCTTTTGTTGCTGAGCAAATGATGATCAATGATACTATTGGCTATGCTAAGTTCTATCTAGATCTAAGTAGGTATCCATATAAACATGTTGATCTCTTTGCTAGCATCTATGATGGAGGTTACAAACCTCTGAGCCCCCTATACTATTTGGGCAGATATTTCATTAAAGAGGAGGCGGTAATCACAATAAAGGTGTTTGAGAACAAGGATTATAGAGGCTCGGTATTCATAGAGAACGGATCTGCCCGTATCCTCTCTTATAAAAGGGTTTCTCCATTCATGTGGAGCTTAGAGATCTATGCTGAAACGCCCTTCACTCTTGTTCTTTCGGAACCCTATGACAGGCTGTGGAGAATTGTTTCAGGCGGTGTCGATACCATCCCGCATAGATGCTGGGGTGTTAATTGTTTCTTCATAAACCAAACAGGGTTATTACATCTAACAATATACTACTCCTTGCAGAGATATACATACGCTGGTACCATGTTTTCTCTTGCAGCATTTGTGTTGATTCTCTCTGCAGCTTTACTTAAAGATTCGCCTCTAGCTAAATATTTATCGAGACTCTCTAGATCTACTCAGCGATCAGCCTTTCAAATCTAAATCATCATTTTCTAAAATGCTAGGTCTTTTAACGAGGTATGTAAATTATCTAAGATGGTATGGGTTAGAGGGATCTTTACTCTTCCTAGTTAAGGCTCTATACCTAGTTCTCCACAGGGTTCCTAGGCGTGTGAGGTTAGTAAGTGTTAGAGAAGGCTATTCTGTTCTAGCTGTGCCCGGCGATCTCGGGATCTCTTCTGAGCTTCTCAGCTGGGGTTCTCACGAGCCCTTCTTCACCAGGCTTCTTCTTGAGAGGCTTGGAAGGGGATGGTTGTGATCGATATAGGCTCTAACATTGGATACTATGCCTTTCTAGAGGCCTTGGCTGTTGGTAGTAAGGGGCTTGTAGTGGCTGTGGAGCCCCAGCCCCATGTTTTTAAAGCCCTCCTAGCTGGGGTAAAGCTCAACGGGCTTGGGAACATTCTGCCTCTCAGGCTAGCCATTTCCAGGAGGCATGGGAATGTACGTATGGTTATCTCAAGGTTCAGCAACTGGTCAAGGGTTTTAGAGGGCAATGATCCTGCTCCTGATTTCCACGCGATTCACGAGGTTGAGGGTGTCAGTGTTGATGATCTTGTAGATTCTCTTGGGCTTAAGAGGGTTGATCTTATAAGGATGGATGTTGAGGGCTACGAGACCGAGCGAGAATCTATCAGGCTTTTGGCGAGGATCCTTGAAAAAGGCTACAGAATAGACTTCGCCTCTCCAAGATATATAGATGTGAGCCTGATCTGGAGAAGATCCCATGCCTATGCTGTGAAACCCTCAGGAGATGCTGGGGAACAGCTGATCCAGATCTTTAGAAAACCCTACATGCTCGAGGTAATCCACACCTGCCTAAGCCCCTCAAGCTGAGGAAACCCCTTGGATAATCCCCTAGTATCCATAGTTATACCTACATACAACTCAGAAGCAACCTTACCTATTCGCTTAGTTTCTTTTATCGAGATTTTAGAAGAATTTCTACCCATAAAATAAAGGATCTGACTATGTTGAAGACATATCCATAGGGTCTTCCCATTTATAGTTCGGCTAGCTACCAATTTGGGGATGTATCATACATAATTAAATTCTCATCCAATAATCCTAACTGAAAGACCCTTAATTAGAAACATCTGCTCAAACGTGAAAAGCACAAGGATTCTGATTTTAGGAGGAACTACATTACAAGGATCTTTAGAGTTCTTCTATATGGACGCTTTCAAGAGGCTTGGGCATGAGGTTATTGGGCTAGGTTACAGGGATCTTGTAGAACTTTCCAACCACTGGCTCCATGTAGTCCTTAGGAACTTAGGGGCTTCTTCTAAGAGGTTGAGGGAGATCCTTAGTCTCACAATGTTTGGAAGCTATACCACCTTCTCCGAGAGGGTCTTGAGGGCTTTCGATCCTGATATGATCCTTGTGTTTAAGGGTGAGATTGTCTCTAGGAGGCTTTTAAGAACCATGGCTGAGAGTGGGGCAAGGCTTGTCTATTATAATCCTGATGATCCTAGGTATGGAGGTCTTGCTAGAACCTTCGTTAATGAGGGCTTTTTGATAGCTACTCCATGTGTAAAGTGTGTAAGGATCTACACGAGGTGGGGTGCTAGGAAGGCGATCCTGCTGCCCTTCGCCTCATCTACTTATATTCCGCGAAATACACGGATCGATAGAAAAGCTAGGCTTGTTCTATTCATAGGCTCTATGTATCCTGAGAGGCTTGCAGTAGTGAGGAGGCTTCTCACGGAAGGGTTGCCTCTTGCCCTTGCAGGCCCGGGCTGGCCTTTTAAAACGAAGCCTCTGTATGGAGAGGCTTATGAGAAGATCCATAGGATCTCCCTAATAGGTCTTAATATACATGTAAGAAGCGATCTAGGGTTCAAGGCTAATATGAGAACCTTTGAGATAGCAGGCTTGGGAGCCCTGGAGCTCACAGATAATTGCAGAGAGGTCTCAAGATACTATGTGCCAGGGAAGGAGATCATATGTTACGAGGATCCAGAGGATCTTATTGAGAAGGCCAAGTACTTCCTAGATAACCCTGAAGACGCTTATAAGATCGCCAGAGAAGGTATTGAGAGAACAATTAGGGAGCATCTCTACGTCCATAGGGCTAGTTATCTAACCAGTAATATGTGAAGATTAGGAAAGACTGGTCAGATGCCCTGGCTATTCTAAACCCCAAACTCTAACTTATTATGTTAAAGCGTATTTACTTTTATATTACATTTTTAACTAATACTAGATTAATATCAAAAGTGCTAGGCAGCGACTCTATTTAGGGATCTTCGCATGCCTATTTCCACGCTTTTGCTTCGAAAGGCATGGATTCAATTAAGTCTACGAGATATATTAAAACAGTTCTCTAATTTGTGGGCTCAGTTTCTGTTCATCGCTAAAATTGAGGGACTAAGGTATGCTATTAGGAGGTTATTGCGATTCCTTTTGCTGGTCATGGGAGTAGGTCTGGAGAATGAAGTGGTTTCAACGATTAGGAGAGAGGCTTATAGAAGATTCTATAATAGCTACATAGATGTGGGTGCTTTCACAGGAGACACCTTACTGCCTACGGCTTACATGTTTAATAAATGCATAGCAGTTGAGCCAGACCCTCGGAGCTTCCCACTCCTGGCCTTAATGATAAGGAGGCAAGGGCTTGAGAACTGTCATGCTGAGAACGTTGCTTTGGCAGACTCAAGCGGTTATGCTAAGCTCTGCCTAGCCAGGGCACCTGACCAGTCTTTCCTAGTCTTCACAGATCAAGCCCTCTGCCAAGAAACAACGTGGGTTAAGCTCGAAACCCTTGATGCCATTGTGAAGAAGCATAAGCTTATGCCTCCATACTTAATAAAGATAGATGTACAAGGTCATGAATTCTATGTACTTAAGGGAGCTTATGAAACGCTTAAGAGGCCGTGCACCGTAATCATGGAGCTATGGCCCTACGGGATCTACAAGTCAGGAAAATCTCCAGAACATGTATTGCTCTTTATGAAAAAGATGGGCTTTAAAGTCTACAATACCTGTGGAAGAGCTATCCCCTACGAAAAGCTCTTAGATCTCATGGGTCAGGGGCAAAATAACCCGCACCTAAGCTGTGACCTGGTCTTCAAGAAAGGCGTGGACTAATGATCTCTTTAGCAGAACACACTTAATCGGCAAAAATCCTGTTTAACTATAGTGAGGAGATATAAATGTACGATGTGGGCTTTTTGAAAAATATCTTCATAGTTCTGGTGACCCATGCTACAGAAATTTACGGTCCTCTACACGCCTTAGAAAACTATTTAAAGAATGTAGGAAGCAGTTTCCTTATTATAGCTCACCCCCTTTACGAGTCTTCACTTAGATACTCGGTTTCCAGGCATTATGTTAGAGGGAGGGTTGTGAGAGAGAAAAAATTTATGGCGCTGAGATCCTCAGAGCCCTTGTTATACCTTCAAAGCCTAGTTCTCACTATATATTTAGTCCTGCGTCTTAGAAGGAGAATAGACATCTACATAGGTGCAGGTAACTTAGACGCATTAGTTGGCATCGTGCTCAGAGCATTTGGTTTAGTTGGTAAGAGCGTCTTCTATGTTATAGACTACACACCGACAAGGTTTAAGAACAGAGTTATTAACAAGATCTATAACCTTCTAAACCTGGTCTGTGTGAAGCATGTTGATAGAGTGTGGAGCGTTTCGGAACGCATAGCATATATATGGAGAAATATAGGCTTAGAGGATCTTAGGAACTATGTAGTACCTATAGGCATAGAGGTTGAGGAAATACCCAGAGCTTTTGATTTGAGCAAGAGGAGGAGAAACGTACTAGCCTTCGCAGGACACCTAACAAGAGAAAAAGGAGTACAGTTGGTGATCGAGGCCATGGAGGATCTAGTTAAGAGATTCCCTGAAATAAGGCTTGAGATCATAGGTACAGGGCCCTTTGAGAAAGAGCTGAGGGAGATGGTAAGGAAGAAGGGCCTAGAAAAATGGATCTCTTTCCTTGGTAGGATGGATCATGAGAGACTAATGCAGCACCTCACTACATGCGGTATATGCCTCGCAACATATGAGCCTAGTAATGACAACATAGCTTATTATGCAGATCCTACAAAGCCTAAAGAGTATTTAGCCTGCGGCTGCCCCGTTATAATAACTAGGGTTCCTTGGATAGCCAAAGAGATCGAGAGAAGGCAGATGGGCATAGCTATAAACTACGATAAGCATGAGCTGGTAGAAGCGGTAGCTAGGCTTATAACGGATCACGAGCTGTATGAGAGATGTCAGAGGAATGCTCTGGAGTTTGTGTCCAATCTTAGCTGGGAAACCATATTTAGTGAGGCTTTTAAGAAGATCTATAAGATCTAAGATGCAAACTGATCTCAACATTTTGAGCTATTATATGAGGATCCTGAAAAAGACATTAAGGTGTGCCTTTACCTATGAGTGGAGCTCCTTGCTTGATGTGGGATGCGGTGACGGATTATTTTTAAAAATACTGTCTTCAATTTACAGGGCAGGATTCTTAGTAGGGCTTGATATTTACTTCAACCCTCGATGGATAAAGATAAAGAAACATGCCGCGCTAACCGTCGATTTTGTGGTGGGAGACGCACTACATCTTCCTTTTAGGGATGAAGCCTTCGATATAGCCTTTGAGAAAGACGCTCTGCACCATGTAGAAGATCCCCTGAAAGCTCTGAAGGAAATGAAGCGGGTTGTTAAATGTGGAGGAAAGACCTGGATTGTGGAGGCTAATAGGTATAATCCCATTATGTATATACACATGACACTAATTAGGGGGCACCAGCACTTTAGTCATAATAAGTTCAGAGAGCTAGTAGGCGAACTCTTCAAAAGAGACGTATGTATAGTTTCCACGGAAAGTCACGTATTGCCCTTTCTTAAGAATAGCGTGTTTGCATTAAGGATTCTTTACACATTAGAAGATCTGCTAGAGAATGTGAGACTTTTCAATATGTTACTTTCTTATAATATAGCGGTGGGTAAAAAGCCGGAGTGCAAAGACACATAGTGACGCTATATGTGCCAAATTGATTACCATGTGGGAAGAAAGATCACGTATAACATGATCTGCGGCCTAAGGCAGTAAGTCCTTCCTTATGCCGGAAAGCTTTCTCCCGATACATGATAGATGCTGAATAGCTTGAGCTGTCATCTCTAAAACAGTATAGTAGCATATATATAAGTAATCCGACTATAATATAATTTGGAGTTATTTTATGGAGAGGATCCTGATCACGGGAGGAGCCGGACTTGTCGGCTCAGAATGCGCGAAGTTCTTTTCCCTGAAGGGATGGCATGTGATTACTGTGGACAATTACATGAGGGGCAGGATCCTAGGAAGCGAGGGAGATACAAGTATTGTGATGAGAAAGCTCTTAAGAGAATATAACATAGAACATCACGAGCTTGACATAAGGGACGATAAGATCTGCGAGCTACTTAGAAAGGCGGATGCCGTGATCCATACTGCAGCACAGCCTTCACACCCCAGATCGATAGAGATACCTCTTGAGGACTTCAGCATAAACGCCTATGGAACCCTTTTTATCCTTGAGATGCTGAGAAGATATAATAAAGAAGCGATCTTTATATATACTTCGACTAATAAGGTCTATGGGGATGCTCCTAACTACTTCTCATACAGGATCATAGGTAAGAGGTACGAGCCTGTAGATCCACTGCTATGGGATGGGTTCGACGAGTCTCTCAGAATAGACAAAGTTCTTCATACACCATTTGGAGTCTCTAAGACCGCAGCTGACCTCTATACCCAGGAATACGCAAGACTCTATGGCCTTAAGACAGGGGTATTTAGAATGGGCTGTATAACCGGAGGGGCTGCTATGGCCGTTGAAAAGCACAATTGGGAACCTTACTTTGTGAGAAAGGCATTGAAGAATGAGGAAGTAACTATCTATGGTTATGGTGGCTACCAAGTAAGGGACGTGATTCATGCTCATGATCTGGCTAGATTATTTTATGAGTTCATCAAGAACCCTAGGCCAGGCGAGGTTTATAATGTTGGAGGAGGTAGAGATAACTCCATTTCACTCCTCGAGGCGATCGACCTAATCGAAGAGATCACTGGAAAGAGACTAAGATACAAACAAGGACCACCTCGGGAAGGAGATCACATATGGTGGATAACTAATATGAGAAAATTAAAGAATCACTACCCAGGCTGGAATATTACATTAAATTTAAGGCAGATCTTCAAGGAGATCTATGAGGCTCAACTAGAACTTATAGATCTAAAGCCTGTAAATGATAGACATAGTCAGCACATGTCATAGATCATATCATAGATATGGATTATAGCTTCCAGGCCAACTATCCAAAATCACCATAATTGAGAACCGTTATTGATAAATATAATTTATAACTAGTATTAAAGTAAGGCCCATAGTATTGGACAGGCTGAGAACCATTTTAAGTCAGATCGGGGTTTTGAAGCTTTATAGTGACACGAGTCTCTTGCTTGGATTACCGTATATGGTTCTCACTCTCCCCAGCTTGGGTTCAGATGCATTATCAAGGCTTTATAAATAAGATCTGTGAGGTAATGGCTAAGAGAATCTCTATAGAATATCTGGGCTTCAGAGTTAGGGGATCTGATTGTGACACTATTCAGACGTTTTCTAGTTTCTTTGAGCCTGTAGTCAAAACTATTGTTAAGTCTCTGCTAAACGGGGGCGATGTATTTATTGATGTTGGCGCCTGCGTAGGCACCTACACATTGTTAGCTTCAAAGATTGTTGGCTGTAGGGGGCTTGTGGTTGCTCTGGAACCTGCTCCCAAGAATTTCAGGGCTTTGGTTGATAATCTTCATATTAATAAGATCTCCAATGTCATAGCTTTTCCCTATGCTGCGTGGGAATCGATGGGCTATGTGGACATGATCATCCCGCCTGGAGGGGGCAAGGCCACAGCCAAGATCTTCACCCACTTCACAGGGGCTAGGAGAAGGGGTAGGATCCACAGGGCTAGGGCTGTGAAACTCGATGATCTAGTTAAGGATCTTGGGATCTCAAAAGTCGATCTCGTAAAGATCGATGCTGAGGGTGCTGAGCTCGAGATTCTCAGAGGGTCTCTTGATATTTTTAGGAAGCATAGGCCTGCTATAGTTGCTGAGGTTCTCGGAGAGAATCTGGCCCAGGTGCTGAGCCTTCTCAGAGGCTTTGGGTATAGGGCTGTCCTTCTTGAGGGAGATCCCAGGGTGGTTGCGAACTTTCTCTTTTTAGCAAAATAAGATAGCTTCCATTTTCATAAGATAACCTCCTATCCCATAGCACCTGAAAGGAGGCTTGATAATTATATAGACTTACCCAGAATTGATGATAGCTCTTGATATATCAATCTAGGCTATAATTTCCTTTCTCTACTAATTAAAACAGCTTTGGGAAAAACTTATCTACTTGATTTCGGCGGATCCGATATATTTGCAAGGCTATCCCCATATGGCCAGTATACTATTAACACTATCAGCTATTAACTAGAGAGTATACTATATAGCAGTCATCTTCGATATAATTGCTATTAGATCAAAAATGTTTAACATGCCAAGTAAACTGCATAGATCTAGGTTCTAACCTCTACGTATCAATCCCTTAACAGTAGATAACAATGGATTTACGAGTTTTTTCCTATTTTATGGAGTATCTTCTCTTCTTTTCCCTAATGTTTGCTATCTGAGTTAATCTTTTTAGGATACAGAGCCTGCATTACATCAAACACTTGCTACACGCTAAAAGTATCTATAACGGCATATTAAGTGAAATCTCCTCATATAGAGTTTAAGTAGTTGAATAATAATTGTAAATTAGGTTTCAGCATTAAAATGTCATGATCTAGCGAATAACGCAGAACACTTCATATATAGTTTTAAATCAATATTAAAATCTTGACTGACTAAGTAGAGATTGATAAGGATCGTGTTCAGATCCGATCGAAGCTCTATCGATATCGTGTGATAGTGATAGAGAGATAAGTGGAATAAACTGATATAGGAATATGAACACAGTTGGTAAGAACTGATGACCAGAACATATTGTAGTAAACGGAAAATTAACAGATTCATGGAGAAGATATGGACTACAACATTAGATACAACCCTTATCAAGTTGCATGTTGCTAGAATATAGCTAAGAGTATAAAGGTCATTATTTAAAAATGATATCATCTAGATATCTGAGTTTTCTAGGCTTTTCGGCGGCACTCTGCCTTATTATTCTTTTTTCGATGGAGGTTATATATGAAAAGATATTTTTCTTTGTATGGACGTAATTCAGTTATATGTAGTTTTTATGGTAATTTTCAAGCAGACTCCTTATCTTTTTTATTAGCTATATTACGAGTTTATTGTACTTTCTGCAACTATGATCTTTAGTTTCTTCCCTAAGAGCTCTTTGGCTTTTCTTATGTTGGATATATATGGACTTTCTGATCAGATTTTCTTCAGGTAGATAACGATAGTTTGAGTCTGGCTCTCGTTAGATCTTCTAGAAGCTTGGGTAATTCTAAGAGAGATGCTGTTTTCAATACCTCTACCCATATTAAATACACTTGTACTCTCGGAGAAAACGAGTTCTTGGCAACATCCACGAGATCTTCTACGTAGAGAATATCTTTTAGTTGCTTCCCATTACTATAGATCATGTTTTCTCTTCTTGTAGTAGTAGCTATAGTGAATCATGTTACTTAGCCCTGACTTTCTATACCATATTGACATTCGCTATAAGTGTAACCTATCTAAATGCACACAATCTAAGGCCGTAGCTTTAATGGTTCTGAATATATAGATCAGCGGTATGCTTTGAAACACCATAAGGAGCTAGAAGATCCTCAGGAATACCCCTTTTTGATTTGATCTGTGTACTCATATCTGGTCTCATTCTCAACAATAGGGACCTTATTAACGTTCCTGCCATATGCTTTATTTGTTGATTGGTTGATATGTATAGTATACATTCATTCCTGATCCTTGCTGCTTTGATGAGGTGTAGCCCGCTTAGAATGTTGACCTTGGAATTAAGCCTTGGATCTCTTTTAGAAGTTACCGTAACCTGAGCATATATAGACTAGCACCTAATGCCTTCAGGGGTCTCCATTACATAGTTGTTTTCCTAGTGTCTTCTTGATGATCTTGGATGATCTTGACATTACATCCCTTCAAAGGATTAAGGCTGGCTCGAGGGCTTTTAAATATTCCTTACTTAGCATGTCGAAGCGAGATAGCTTATCTAGCATAATGGCATTGGAACCCTACTTGCCAGCCTTGAGGCGATCCTAGATCCTATGAATCACGCTTTGCCAGTAACCAGGATCTCCAAGCTATCTCTTTTAAAGCCTTCTCGAACTCCTCAGCAGATCTCTCCCAGTCAAATAACATTGAATATCTCAAAGCCTCTCTAGATAGTTCCTCAACTAGCTCTATACTCGAAAGCATTTTTATCATTACTTCAGCGATTCTGAGTATATCGCCCTTAGGCACTAGATATCCTGTTCTACCGTGTATTATAGCTTCTCTTAGCCCCCCGACTGAGTATCCTACGCAGGGTGTGCCGCATGCTGCGGCTTCTAGAGCGGCTATTCCGAATCCCTCTATTTCTGAGGTGTAGATGCATGTCCATGCCTTTTGAAGGTAATCTATTTTTTCCTTCAAAGGGATCCTTCCCACGAACTCTACATTGACATTGAGATTCTGTGCGAGCCTCATAGTTTGTCTATATAGGGGGCCGGAGCCAACCATGATTAGTTTCGCACTTGGTATCTTTTTCTGAGCTATTGAAAAGGCCTTAACTGCATGATCAGGGTTCTTATATTTTACGAATCTCCCAATCCATATAGCGGTTGGCTCCTCCGCTTTCTCCCCTGGTCTATAGATTTCATGATCTATGCCGCTATAGACAATCCTTATAACATCTCCCCTCACACCCAGCCTAACCAGGTCGTTCTTAGTACTCTTAGACACAGCTATGTAGTTTCTATATGCTTTTGCAAGAAGATTTTCTGCGACAAATGCGAGAGGTACCAGAGGGGCTGGGAATATCTTTCTCAAGGCGCTTCCATTAATATGGTGCACAACAGCTACTACAGGGGTTCTAGTAAAGAAGCCTGAGAAGAATGGGAATACATGGGCTACATTATCAACCACGACATCATACTCTGGGCTGTGTTGCCTAACGTAGTTTGGAGCGTGGGCATGAAAACCTAGAAAGCCTCCCATCCTGATCACCCGTATCCCCTCGATGATTTCCTCGCCCGACAATCCAGAGGGTCTCTCAGCTAGAAGTGTCACCTTATGCCCTCTTTTCACAAGCCTCCTCCCGATCTGGAATATATATTCCTCCGCTCCTCCTGCGAAGGGATGTTTAGGATCTCTATGGTTTATCAACAAGATCTTCACGCCTTAGAAGTCCTCCTAAAGATAAGTATGAGATCAGCTATATAAACGCAAAAATTATTACCTAAAATATCTCTATTAGCTTACCGAGTATGCTAATTAAAATTATAGGCTCTAACAAACACTCTATCTTGATAAATATGCCTATAGAATCTATTATAATTTCATAGAAAACTGAATTGCAAAGAAGCAAAAAGCAAGCCATTATCTCGAAGAGGATAATCTAGGTCTGTCTTCTATATTATATGCTCTACATTCTTATTTAATGTAGCTTGCTATGATATTAAAGCTTAGCAAACCTCGCCTTCCAAGGCGGGGTAGGGCTTTGGATCATTATGCTTTTAAACCTAATAGCTATATTGTATGTTATAAGGGTCTGGGTGTCCTCCATGGGTGAATGTGCTAGAAGGATGACCCAAGGGGAGATGACTCCCCGATCCTTACTCACGGATGGGCGCCGACCCCCTCTAAGCCCTAAGAGAAGAGATCAAAGAAAGGCTCAGCGAGAGCTGGAGAACTGTTAGGCTGAGGCTACTACCGTCTGAGAGCGGGCATGAGAGCCTAATGGGTATTGGATTGACGTGTGCTAGGCTATTCAACGAGCTTAACTATGAGAAGAGACAGTCGTTCTTCAAAGGAGGGCTAACAAAAAAAGTGAGATAAATAGCAAGTATTATTACAAATATAATGAGGTTCTAGGTGTTAATGCTCAGGCTGTTATTCAGAAGAATGATGAGGCTTGGAAAGCGTTCTTCAAGCAACTGGGTAAGAAGAAGCAAGGAAGATTACCGCTCTACATTAGGAAGGTCTCTCCACCAGGCTATTGGAAGGATAGGCTTACCAATGAGAAGGAGATACATATATCCATTAGAAGCGATAGATACTACCTAGAGCCTGTTAATGAGAATGGAGGCCACTTAATGCTCGTGAACTTCGGACTAAGGATAAGATATGCTAGCAGGATTAGGCGGGAAGGAAAACAGGGTAGGCTTGAAATAGTATATGTTAATGGCAGGTGGTTCACACTCGTACCAATAGAGGTTGGAAGAGAACACCAAAACCCAACAAGAGGGGCTATGTTAAGCCCAACTACAAAGGTAGAAAGGGCAGGAGTATTAATCCTAAAAATATTAAGCAGAGGGATCCCATAGGGGATAAGGAGGCATTCATGGATATAGGTCTTAACAACCTATTCGCAGTAGTAACCAGAGACGGATCAGCAATGCTCGCCAAAGGAGGATCTATCAAGTCTGAGCATTACTGGTGGAAGAAGGAGATAGCTACATACCAGGCTGTAAGGGATCTGCTTAGGAATGCTGGGTTTCCAAACTGGGTAAAATATCATGGGAAATATCTTGAGGCAATGTATAGGAGGGATGAGAGGCTTAGGCATCTATGCATAACAGCTACTAGGTTTCTAGTAGGTGAGCTCTATAGAAGAGGAGTTAGGAAGCTATACATAGGATACCCCATAATGCTATCGCAGAATAATGGTAATGAGTATAATACGAATATATGGTGGTTAGGAAGATAATCCTGTGGATCGTGGATATATTCATGGAATATGGTATAGAGGTTGAGCTTGTGCCTGAGGACTATACTAGTCAGAGATGCTTAATATGTGGAGCAAAACACAAGAAGGGAAGGATATATAGAGGGCTATACATGTGTAATAAAGACCGGGAAGAAGATAAACGCAGACATAGATGCAGCATTAGACATAGCTCGTAAGCTGGGCCATAGAATAGAGATGGCTAGGAAGATAGAGAGCTGTTTTGTAACACATAATGGTGTAAAATCATTAATCCCTCGCCAGGGGACTAACACCCGAGACCCCCAGCATAGAAACCCGTCCTTCAGGGCAGGGAGGAGGTCAGAGTACCTCCATAGTTTTTCGTCTCTTGTCCTCTTTCGATTCTCCTTCCATCCACCACTATTTTTCCTCTATAGTCTAGCTTCTGGTATTGTGGCCATTCTGTCGCTATTACTACTGCCTCCACAGATTCCAATAATTTCTGTGGATCCTCTATATATGCCACCCTCTCCCCGAGCATCTTCTTTGCGTTGTGAATCGCTGCTGGATCGCTGACATATACCTCCTGCCCTTCTCCAGCTTTCTAATAATAGATACATTGACGACATTTGCTATGGTCTTTCGCTATATAGGTGATGCTAACTATAACCCGGTATGTCGTCTATATTAAGGTTCATTCTACCTTATAACTACGAATTTATAATACTTTTTTGGGACCCGTAGTTGAAGGTTGTTATCACAGCTGCCGGCCTTGGTACTAGGCTTTTGCCTGCTTCTAAGGAGATTCCGAAGGAGATGTTCCCCGTGTTCGCTATGTATGATGGTGAGGTTGTTGTTAAGCCTCTCCTCCAGATCATCTTCGAATCCTTCTACGACGCCGGCTTCAGGGAGTTCTGCTTCGTTGTGGGGAGGGGTAAGAGGGCTATTGAGGATCACTTTACCCCTGACTGGG
>Ga0209670_101004_pt1 | contig 14129 bp, 16 predicted proteins | sample PerSpoBPS_BMetaG_FD_184741 | JGI IMG/M metagenome (GOLD analysis project Ga0209670, IMG submission 184741) | Thermal spring microbial communities from Yellowstone National Park, Wyoming, USA - Perpetual Spouter B (PS_B) MetaG (SPAdes) (version 3) | ecosystem: Environmental > Aquatic > Thermal...
ATCCTCGGTCGGGGGTGTGGCTGCTCTCCCGCGACGGCTATGCGGCTATGCCGTTTGACTGGCGCGGATCCTCGGTCGGGGGTCCGCGGACAGCGCCGGGCCGTGGTCCAGCCGCCTAGAAGGTCCTACCCCACAGGCTCTCCTCGACCGGGGGGAGCTGTGGAGCGAGGACACTAGACTACTCCCGCGGTTAGTGTCTAGGTCTTTTCCCCGGGCAAGGCCGGCCTCCCGGGCTAAGCGGGGGATGTGCATCCCGGGGTGATGGCGCGGCGTGCAGGGGACCCCCAGGCCTAGATGGCCGCGGGCGTGAAGAGGCTTCTTGACGGCTTGGCAGATGTCCTTACTGATGCTGATGCCTGCGCCGCGCTCCCGGGAGCGGCGACGGGGCTAGAGGCCTCTGGGCCGAGGCGCGAAGGCCTTTGGGGCTAGGTGCGCCCCTGGTGCCCCGCCACACCCTTTGGGTGGAGCCGACTCCGGAGCGTGGCCGGGGAGGCCTGCGAGGCGCGGGATAGAGAGTCGCGCCGACGGTACCCATCCCATAGGCGGCCTTGCGGAGGTGGGGGAGGGCTCCATGCCGGTCGGGGGCTAGCTGCCCCCGCCCCTCCCCGGCCCTTTGAGGGGAAATGTGCGTGGAGTCTTCCCCTGTCTCCGCTCGACGACGCCCAGCTGATGGGCGGCCCGGGCATGCCCCGGGTAGCGACGAGTGCGCGCCGCCAATGGGGGGAGGGGGTGGATAAGTGGTGAGTGGGACGGTCTTCGTAGACTTCGGCCGCAACAGGATCTATGCTCTCCCAGAGGATGGTGAAGAGGTGATGGTCTTCAACGACTTCCTAGAGATGTTTGAGAAGTTGAGGCCGACGATTGTGGTGGCTGACAGCTATCCAAGGAAGCTTCAACCCACTATAACGCGGCTTGACGGAGCTACGTTCCTGAGGCTTAGAGATCTTAAAAAACTCTCCGAAGAGCGAAAGAACAATGGCCTTAAGAAGACGGATGAGAACGATGTTAAGGCTCTGAGGCAGATGTTCTATAAGACTCCTGATCTGTTCCAGCCACTCTATACTTCTCCCGTGGAGCTCGAGGTTAGGGCTCTGACGGAGCTTTGGGTAGAGCTGGCTGGGATAAAGAAGGCGGCGAAATATACGCGGACCACAACAAATGATCCATTAGCTGTCGAGACTTATAAGATATTAAGACGCTACACCAAAAGGTTAGCGACTAGGATTCATGAAAAGGCTTTGGAGCTACCGCTCTACAGGACGGCTGTCGAGAGGTTTGGTCTTAAAGGAGCGACACTAGCATACATCATTTCCCACGACTCCATCGTCTTCAAGACATTGTCTAGGACTGGGTTGGAGAGGCGCTATGAGCTGTTCCGACGGCCTTGGAGGGGTAGAGGGCTACGGAGCCAACTACTGATACTTCTGGCCAATAAAATGGTTTTGAACAAACATCTTAGATATCTATCTGTCTATGAGAGCTATCTTCGGAGGGGTAAGAAGCATTGGCAGGCAATCCTACGCGTGGCGAAAAGAATTCTAAGAGACATCAGGAGACTAGCGATAGAAGTCCAGGAGGCCGGACTAGCCGCTCCAGCCTGACGGAGAAAAAGCCCAGAAGGCTGGAGCGGTCAAAAGGAGAGTTCCCGCCAATAGTGGCGCGGTCCAAGCTGCTCTCTCTCCGGCCTTCTTGGTTTCTCCAATGTCAGGTAGGAGCGCAAATACCCCCTCCCCCCTGTTTCCCTTATCTTATATCGTATTCATAACCTATTCTCTCTCCTCTCGCTCTCCTTCTAGCTCCGCTACCTGAGCATTTTTCCCCGGACGAAGAGCGTTATTATTAGGGCGTTCCAGAGGAGGGTCAGCGCGAGCCACGCCACGATGGGGAGGGGGCTCTTGGAGCCTGTCTCCCTGATGTAGAGGAGGCCGAGGAGTGGCGGAACAGCGAGTATGAGGGCTAGGGCGGTTGAGCGGGCGAAGACCCGGGCGTAGTGGGTGTACATGGCCCTCTGGCGGCTAGGGGTAGTTGCTTAGCAGCTCCCTCATCCTGCTCCTGAGGCCCCTCATGACCCTCCTATGCGTCTCCACCGCGCTCCTTAGGTTGCTCCTGAGCTTCTCCCTCTCGCTTCTTCCAGCCTCCCGCCGCGCCCTAACCCACTCAGCATCCCTCTCGGCCGCCGCCCGAAGCCTCTCGACGTCCCTCTTCATGAGGCTCGTGGCATTTGAGAAGAACCCCCTGACCCTCAACCTGGTCTCGGCCCTTAAGGGCATCCCCACGTCAGGGCCGGCCGCGCGTATATTAGGTCTTGCCCCGGGGGGCCTATAGCTGAACCTCCCTCTCGCCGCCCCTCTCTATCATCAGGACCATCCTCTGTGGCTCGATGTCTATCGGCCTCCCACAGTAGCTGCAGTGGAGCCTGAAGACCAGCATCCTCTTCTCAGCCTCTCCGCAGGCCTCCCGGCTGGGGAGGTGGAAGAGGTTGAGCTCCCTGCAGACGGGGCAGGCTATCCTCCCGACCTCGCCCTCGAGCGGTAAGGGGGCCTCGTCTAGGAGGCCCGAGGCCACGTAAATCCTCTGGACGGGGAGCTCCCGGCCGCTCCTCTTCAGGAGACCCTTGAGCCGCGCTATCTCCAGCTCCTGCTCCGCCAGCCTCTCCCTCGCCTGGGCCAGGCTCCTCTCGAGGGAGCCGTAGACCCATCTCGGGACTACGAGGTTCTGGAGGGCGGGGAGCGCGGCGCGGGCAACGATCTCCCTAGCCCTCTCCGGAACCCTAAGCGAGCCGGACTGGGTCACCATCATCCGCGCCAGGCCGTGGAGGGCCTCGGCGGCAAGCTCCAAGTCGTCTGGCTTGAGGCTGCCTCCTGCGAGCAGGACCCGGGCGACGGCCTCGCCGAGCTCTGAGGGCTTCGGCATCCCCCTCCAACGCGCCAAGGCCTCCCGAAGTGAGGCGAGCGTGCTGCGATTCGGCTCGAACAGCCCGCTCCTCTCAAGCTCCCTCAGGATCTCCACCAGCATGTCGGGGGCGACGCCGAGCCTCCGCATCTCCCTAATCAGCTCGCCGTAGTGCTCCGTCGGGACGAAGACCATGGAGCCGCCCGACCCTTCGGTACCCAGACCCTCCACCCTCCCCCCCGACTCCTGCTGAGGAAAAAGCTTTAACAGGGCTGGGGAGCCGCGGCACTTGTCTGGGAAATACGGGGAGCATCGCTTACGCGTGATGCCCTCCGCGCGGGGCGCCCCCTTCGGCTGGGCCTCGGCGGCCGTGATAGTGTTTATATAGGTGGCGGGGGAGGCGCGGACCGATGGCCGTCATCGGGATTATAGGAGGCTCAGGAATCTACAGTGTGGAGATGCTGAAGGATTCGAGGCAGGAGAAGGTTTACACGCCCTACGGAGCCCCCAGCTCCCACCTGACCGTCGGGAGGGTGGGGAGGCACACAGTCGTCTTCCTGCCGAGGCACGGCCCCGGGCACAGCATCCCCCCACACATGATAAACTCTAGGGCCAACATCTGGGCCCTCAAGGAGCTCGGAGTCGAGAGGGTCCTAGCACCCAGTGCCGTCGGAAGCCTCCAAGAGGAGTATAGGCCGGGCGAGCTCGTCCTGCCCGACCAGTTCATCGACAGGACCCACGGCAGGCCCTCCACCTTCTACGACGGCGGCAGGGTCGCCCACATCTCGATGGCGGACCCCTTCTGCCCCGAGCTCTCGGACATCGTCTACGACGAGGCGGTCCGGATGGGGATACCGATCCACAGGGGCGGGACATATGTCTGTATCCAGGGCCCACGCTTCTCGACGCGGGCGGAGTCCAACATGTTCAGGATGTGGGGGGGACACATCATAGGGATGACCCTGGTCCCCGAGGTCTCGCTAGCGAGGGAGGCCAGGATGTGCTACTTAACGATCGCCATGGTCACCGACTACGACTGCTGGAAAGAGGGTTGGCGCGTCACCGCGGAGGAGGTCGTGAGGACGATGGCCAGCAACGTCGAGAAGGTGAGGAGGCTGCTCGAGGGCGTGATCCCCAAGATTCCGGACGAGAGGTCGTGCCACTGCCACAAATACCTCGACGAGGCCCTGCTCTAGTATAGTTCCTGGAGCGGTGCTAGACTTTTAGGGCCTCCGCGAGCGGCATCTTTCTGAAGCCCCGTATCTCCCCCGGAGCCTCGGTCGCGTCTATGAAGACGGTCCGCGGATAAAGGGTGGTGACCCAGCTCAGCAGCCTCGAGGCGTATTCGAGCTTGAGCAGCTTCCTCGACGCCCAACCCTCCGCCTGCTTCAGAAGGCTCGAGTAGACCCCTATACCGCAGCCCGGGCACATCCCGATCGTCACAATCTTCGCGGCGCCGAGCGCTGCACATATCGCTACAGCCCTGTCGCCGTCCGTGAAGCCGCCGAGGTTGTGTATGTGTCCAGAGGGTGGGCACTGGCAGGTGGCCTCAACCCTCTCTGAGAGGGTCTTAGGCAGCTCCTCTATCCTCTCTATGTTGTCTCCATGCGCGTGTATCACCAAGATGGCCCCGCGGCGCCACGCCTCGAATATGTCCTCCAAGTCTCCGTCTAGGTCGGTGACCACTATGTCTGGGGTAAGGCCGGCGTCGAGGATCGGCGAGGTGGCTGTGTCTGCCGAGACCAAGAGTGTGCCGCTGGGACTAAGATTCTTCAAGGCCTCTGCCTCCCTCCTCACGGAGTCGTAGGCGCCGGCCACTACGACGCGGCTCGCGCCCCTGAGCATACGCCCCATTACTCCCTTCAGGCACGGCCTCCCACCCATGAAGCTCGCCAGGAGCCACGCGGCCCTCTCATCCATGTCGCGTGAGAAACCGAATGAGGCCAGTATCTCCTCGTACCAGTCGAGCCAGCCCGCCGGAGGCTCCGGAGCCTCCTCAGGCGCTCCGCAAGTCATCCAGCTCTCCGAGAGTTGCTGAGAGGTGCGCCATCATGTCGTAGTTGTGGAGGCTCTCTATGCTCCTTACCTCGACGATTATCCTGGTCTGGGGTGCTAGGAAGCCGAAGCTCAGCTTGACCGAGGATGCGATGAGCCTCACCACGTCCTCGGCAAAGAGAGGGTTGCTCAGCGCCCTAACCACGAGCTCGCCTTCATCTATCCTCTTCAAGAGATCGTAGGTGGAGCCGCTCATACACTTCTTCACGATGTCCGCAAGCTCGAGCAGGTCCACGGAGGAGCCGTCGGTCAGGAGGAGTCTAACGGTGGCTATCGTCCTCTGCATGTGTGTCCCAGCTACCTCGGACAGGCGCGAGCCACCCGGGCCGTTGAGGCCGGCCAGGGTCCTCACAACCTCTTGGGCGCAAGGGCACGCCGTCACACCGTTGACCCTGACACCCACCCCCCTCCTAGTCTCTACGCCGCCGCTCCTGCGCGCCGAGGCGTAGGCCCAGACACCGACCGACTCGTAGGACCTGTTCATGCTCCGCGGAGCCTCAACGATCCTGAAGAGCTCGCCGCTCAGCTCGCAGCTCGCGCGGCTCGAGTAGCTGTGCCTCGAGAGGAGCTCTGTGGCTATGGATGCGCAGAGGTCCTCCAGCCTCACCCGTCCTTCCTGAGCCCTGCTCCAGACGTCGAAGACAGCCTGGTAGCTCCGGCTTGCGTGTATCGCTCTCTGCCCCTCGGGCAGGTCGACATAGACGCTGACCAGGGGGCGCTGGACCATCCACACCCCGCCTCCCACGTGGATTGTGGTTAGGGGGACGCGGATCCTGTAGAGCCCCACCTTGCCGACCCTTATCGGGACCAGCGAGGGGCCAGACTGGACGTCAGGCAGCTCCAACTCGCTCCTCAAAATATTCTCTCAACATCAGCCCCGCCAACCCTGATATTAACTATTAACTTACTATCAAGGATAGTGTCCGGATAAGACTTTAAATACCCTCGAGGATAGATGCTTTTCAGATTTAGCGGTTTACAACAGCCCCTCCAAAACGTGCTGCCCTCGCCTCGACATACTTATCGGGTTAGAGATAAAACAGGAGAGAGATGAGTTCGAGATTAAGTTGCCTAAATCAGTCTGGCCTTGGGTATCCGTATAGTGTTGTTTGTCTTTTTCCCCTGAATATTACCTCGTTTCCCCATAGGTCTAGCTGTATTGGTATGTTTACGTGTTCTATACGCCTAGTATGTGTCTTAGTTTAGATTTCTCCTTCTTAATAACGCCTATCTCCCTCGATAGTGTCCAAATAAGCATTTTTGCTCACCTCCCCCTCGCAGCCTGATAGTATAGTGTGAATAGGTTTAGGAATAGCTTGAGGTTCGTGATTCCCTGTACGTGGTTTCTCGCGCTTAGCTTGTGGTGGAATACTACGGTTCTCTCCTTCAGGTATCTGAAGAATCTCTCTACCCTGTTCCTTATGCCGAACCTCTCATGCCTATACTCTAGTCCGAGCCTCTCAAACGCCCACCTATACCATGGACCCCTATCAACTATGACCAACGGCTTGTTTGTACACATCCTCAGGGCCTTCTTCAGGAATGCTAGGGCATTCAGGCTGCTCCTACCATAAGACGCCTCCAGAGCCAGTAATTCCTTGGAATCCACATCTACTGCGGACCATATGTATACGTAGGATTTCTTGACACGTAGCTTGGTCTCATCAACGGCTATACACCTCCTATACCTAGGCTCCCTGGCAACCCTGATCTCAGATACCCTCTTGGCGAGGTAGTGGACGGCGGACTTGCTTATAGGCTCCAAAGCCAAGCTAAGGACCTTGGAGACCTTCCTACAGCTACCATGAAACATGTAGTCCAATACGGCTAGGACCTTAACCTCCCTACTTTTTTATTACGCATAAAACAGCCCGAAACTAGGGCCACAACATCCATAGCATACAAGACACATCAACCGGCCTTTAAATATAACGCCTTATTTGGACACTATCTTGAAATTTCCGTAAAGCGGAGGGCAGGTCAGGCTTAGTCGTGATTCGGGAAAAAGGTTCTTGCCCGCGTCAGACCGACCCGACAAGAGCCATATGTCTGTTGGACGTGACAGGGGTACTGACAAGTTTTACTTAAGACTTTTGGGATTGGTCTCTGACCATGATGCACGTCACCGACGCTGTACTAAACTCTTTCTCCAATCTATTTCGATCCCACAGGTACCCTCCTGTCGAGAAGCCCTATTCCGTCGTCCTCTTCACAGCGGGCCTTAGTTTGAGGGGTCTCTCCGAGAGGCTATGTCTCACCGCTACGTCGAGGGAATCGGTCAGGATATGGGTTCACAGGTTCTCGTCTCTCTTAAGGCCGTTCAGGAGGGTGAGGAGGCTTGTAGCTGTAGATGAGGCTGTCCTGAAGGTGAGTGGTCAGACCTGTTATCTTTGGGCCGAAATAGACGCTGATACCAAAGAGGTATTGGCCGTATACGCGTCGAGGGGTATTCCAAGCGCAGTCAAGTTCCTAAGGAAGGTATTGGACTCATGTGAATGTAAGCCACTCATATTAGAATGACTTACTTCCAAGAGACTCCCTGTAAAAGGAACAGGATAGAGAGGTGGTTCAGGGAAATGAAGTAAAGAACGAAGATGTTCTACAACAACATAAACACGAAGAAGCTGAAGAGCCTAGAAGAATTGGCAACTGCAATTGCAGCAACGCATAATATTATCAGGGCTGGAGCAGAGGAGGTAATACCGACTTGACAGTACCCCGTACCATTGCGATCATTATAAATAATGGCATGACAATGTATCTTAGGTAGGTATGCCATCCCACGGATCCATCACCAAGGCTGGTAAGGTCAGAAGCCAGACACCGAGGATAGAGCCCAAGCCCCACAGATCGCCAATCCCGCGCGAGAGGAACAGGAAGAACTACGTGAAGAGAATCCTCTCCGCCGAGCCCTCACAGCAAATTTGATCAGGGGACCAGTACTTCTGACAGGCGGCGCAGGCTTCATAGGCAGTCACCTGCTTGAGAGGCTGCTCAGCCTGGGGCACGAGGTAGTCGTCCTCGATAACTTCTCCTCGGGAGACGCCTCGTCCTTGGAGAAGCTTAAGGCTCGGGGGAAGGTCAGGGTCGTGGCTGGCGACATAAGGGATAAGGCCGCTGTGAGGGACGCCGCGAGGGGGTGCGGCCTAATAATACACTTGGCAGCAAATCCCGAGGTTAGGATGGGAGACCCTGAAGCCCACCTCGAACACAACGTTAGGGGGACGCTCAACGTGCTGGAGACGGCCAGGGAGCTCGACATAGGGCTTGTTGCTTTCGCATCCTCCTCCACGGTTTATGGGGAGGCCACCGTCCTACCGACCCCGGAGGATTACTCTCCGATGAAGCCCATATCCACGTATGGCGCGACGAAGCTTGCCTGTGAGGCGCTCCTCTCAGCCTATGCCTCAACCTATGGTGTCCGTGGAATCGCTCTACGATACGCAAACGTCGTGGGGCCGCGCGCGAGGCGCGGAGTTGTCCACGACTTTGTTAGAAAGCTCATCAAGGATCGGGAGAGGCTCGAGATACTTGGTGACGGGACGCAGAAGAAGTCCTACATATGGGTTGGGGACGCGGTTGAGGCCACGCTGACAGCTATCGAGCTCAGCGCAGAGCCGTACACGGCCTACAACGTCGGGAGCTTAGACGCCATAACTGTTGCGGAGGTTGCTGACACAGTCTGCGAGGCTCTCGGCCTGAGCGGGGTAAGGTACTTCTTCGCCGGTGGGCCTGAGGGTAGGGGCTGGCCCGGCGACGTTAAGACGATGCAGCTAGATATCCGGAGATTGATGTCTCTCGGGTGGAGGCCTGTATATACGAGCAGGGAGGCCGTGGCGAAAGCCGCTAAGGCCATCGCGGAGGAGCTTGGCTGGCATGCGGGCGGCTAGGCCTTAGACTCGCCCTCCTTTTGCCCGCTGGCCTCGCCCGACAGCTCCTTCTCTATTTCCTCCAGTGGCTTGGGTGGGGGCGTGGTTGCCAGGGTGTAGCCGATCCAGGCCAGGACTCCGAGGACGGCCGAGACCGCCGCAAACATCGTGACCTGCATGACCACCTGGGACCATGGGCTGAAGAACACTAGCCATCCATAGATGACTATGCCTAGAACTCCTCCCAGAAGTAGTAGCGCCCCGATCTGCTGGTCCCTCGCCAACGCGGAGAAATAGTAGCTGCGAGCAGGATATAAAATTTTGCGGGTGTGTAGGATATTGCCCCGTATTGCCTGCTTCTCATGTCTCTTTTTTAGTCGCTTAAAGTTTAAAACATGGCCTCATAAAACTTAGGTCGTGCCTAAGTTCCGGACGATCTTAATAGTCGCAACCGTCCTGATCGTTGGAGCCTTTCTCGGATCTTTGATCGCGATGCAGGATTTGTTGGGGGCTGGGGAGCGAGGCCGTCTTGTTGCCGCTACTTGGGGTGTGCCTGCTGAGATTGTGTTTAGGCTTGGTGGGGGCGAGATTGAGGTGGTGCAGCTTCTGCCTCCAGGCGTCGAGCTCCATGATTGGGAGCCAACTCCCCAGGCCCTAGAGGCTGTGAGGAGGTCCAGGCTCTTGGTCTGGACCTTACCCGAGCTTGACGGCTGGGGCGAGAGGCTGGCTAGGTCTGCCGGCGTCCCCAGCGTAATGGCTGCCCAAGATGTGAAACTAATGGAAGGTGATGTACATTTCTGGATGAGGCCGCTGAACCTCCTCCCATTAGTCGACCGTCTGAGCGAGACCCTGGCCTCCGTGTTTCCGGAGCTAGCTGATACTGTCCGGCGCAACGCCGAGGCCCTGAAGGAGGAGCTCCGAGGTCTTGAGGAGGAGCTCGCGTCCGGCTTGGAGCCGCTCAGGGGGCGGCTCTTAGTTACGCAGCACAGGTCCTTCAGGTACCTCGCGGAGGCCTACGGTCTCCGATACTACTCCGTCCTTGGACATGAAGAGGAGGAGCCCTCGGCCGCCTATCTCTATGAGCTCAGAGACCTGATTCGTCTTGAGGGTGTAAGGACCATCTTCGCGGAGGATGGCTTCGTGCATCCCGTGATGGAGTCTTTGGCGAGGGATCTGGGGCTGAGGGTTGGGATGCTTTATACTGGTGAGGGGCTTACTCTCGAGGAAGCGATGGAGGGTAAGGGCTATGCTTATCTTGTGCGGCTGAATCTTGGGGCACTGGTGGCGGGTCTTGGGGGCAGCTGAGGCGGTCGTAGAGTTCGATGACGTGACGGTCTCCTATGTCCGGGGAACCCCAGCTATTAGCGGCGTCTCTTTCAAGGTGTTTAGGGACGAGCTCGTGTTTTTGTTGGGGCCGAATGGTGGTGGGAAATCGACTGTTCTGAGGGCCATCGCTGGGCTTGTTCGGCCCGAGAGGGGGACGGTCCGCGTCTTCGGGGTTGATGTCAGGAGGTTTCGGGAGTGGTGGAGGGTCGGCTATCTCCCACAGGCCGCCTCCTCGATCTTCGAGGGTCTTCCCGTGAGTGTTGGAGAATTCCTGCGGTCCTGCAGGGTTGCTGAGGACGGGCTTGATCCGGTTGAGGCCTTGGAGCTTGTGGGCGCCGAGGGTCCTCGGGAGCTACTAGGCGAGAGGATCGATAGCCTCTCGGCCGGGAATGTCCAGAAGGTCCTGCTGGCGGGGTCGTTGGTCAATAGGCCTAGCCTGCTACTCCTCGACGAACCCACGGTCTATGTGGATCAGAGGGGCGTCTCGGCGCTTATCGAGTTGTTGGAGAGGCTTAGAGAGGAGTGGGGCCTGACGGTGATTCTGGCGACCCACGACGTCTCGGCCATCTCGACACTCGCGAATAGGGTGATCTGTATCAATAGGGGGGCCCTCTACGACGGCCCAATCAGTGAGCTGATGGGGTCAGAGAGCCTCTGCAGGATCTATGGATTCCACCTCTACTTGGTTAGGCATGGCCACTAGTGGTTTGCTCGAGGTTTTCTCGGAGCCCTTTGTGCTGAGGGCCCTTGCGGCTGCGGCTGTCTCCGGGTATCTTCTGCCGCTGGTGGGCGGGTTTATCGTGCCTAGGAGGCTCTCGCTTCTCGGAGACTCCTCTTCACACTTTGCTTTCGCGGCTATCGCTGTGGGTGCGCTGTTTGGTGTGTCTGGGATTTTCTTGGCCTATGTCTTCGTGGTTGTGGGTATTTTTGTTGTTTTGAGGCTTGTGAGGGTCCTGGGCGTCTCTGGTGATCAGGCTCTCGCCGTGGTATTGGCCTTTGGTGCGGCTCTGGCGTCGCTCGCTATTTCGCGGGGTGCGAGGATCAGTTTAGGGTCCGTCTTGTTTGGCAGTCTGTTGGCTGTTGATGAGTTGGATCTCCTGGCTGGAGCTTTGGTGACTGTCCTGGCCTCGGTCTTCGTTTATCGGAATTTTGGAGGCGTCCTCCTCTATACCTTGAGCGATGAATTGGCGCGGAGCAGGGGGGTTAATACGGGGCTTTACGAGTTTTTTCTCGCGGTTGTGGCGGGGCTTGCTGTGGCCGTGAGTGTTAGGGTTGCAGGCGTCTTGCTCGTGACGGCTGTTATGGTTGTTCCGGTGATGACGGCGTCACTCCTCTCCACGTCGTTCAAGAAGTTCCTCGGGCTTGCCGTCCTCTTTGGGGAGCTAGGCCTCTTCCTAGGAGTGTTGCTCTCTTTTACCCTAGAGATGGCCCCTGGCGCCTCCTCGGTCTTCGTTCTGCTGGGGATCCTGGGGGTCTCAGCCGCGCTTCACAGGGCCGGCCTGAGGATATGACCTCCCACGTTGGGGTTCTGAGCAGCTATGTAGTCTTTGATAGACTTGCATAGCTCTTGGATTCACCAGCTTAGGGTTCCTCTTGAGTTCGTTGGAGCCCTCATCAGCCTCCTCCCCTGTCAGGGTGAACCCACTCCAACCCCTCATCAGCTCATCGAAGAGCCTTGGTGTTGGAGAAAGCCCCCTCATCTGAAAGTACAGGTTTATAGCTTCTTTCGGGGCATTAACCATCCCACATCCGGAACTCCCTCCACTGAAGTTCATCACCAGAAAAAAATCATACCTAATTTAAGTCTATATATTTTGAAGCTGCTGTCTACAGCCGGACCTTAACGATTGATGCATGTTTAGAGATTTCTATGTCTAAGTCGTGTATGCCCGGAAGGCGTTATATCTTGAGGCCGATCAATGTGCCTTGTCTGTCTGGTGTGGAAGTTGACGCTTAGATCGGAACCCTGCTAAACCTTTGTGTATATCTCTATTTCGAGTTGTTTTGAGGCTTCGAGCGCCTTATCATCTATGTATGGCGTGACTATTACTAGCCTGTCGGGTCTCCTACCCGTTTTCTCGACGTATAGCTCGGCCTTTCTCCTGAAGGCGTAGACATCTGAGGCCCTCACGTGGGAGGACACCTCGATAAGTATGAGTTTTCCATCGCTTACTGCGATATCAACATCGACTTCGCTCGGGTATCCGTAGACCCTGCCCTTCTCGTCGAAGGCTACCCATTTCTCTACCCTGTATCCGAGCTCCTTAGCCAGTAAGCCCCTCAAGCTCTCTCTGAAGGCGCTCTCCGCCATTATGCCCCACCTTGCACCTAAGGCGCTGATACGCCTCTCCATAAGCTCGAATCCCCTGTTCATGTCTTCTCTTAACCTGTTCATGTCTTCTATCAACCTGTTCATGTCTTCCCTCAGTTTGATGAGCTCGGCTTCGTGTCTGTCGAGTCTCTTAAGTACCTCCTCTAGGCCTATTAGGCCCGCGACGGCGTATCTAAACTCCTCATCCTCCCTCAGTAGCTTCAGTATCCTTGACTTCAGGTCCTTCAGGGCCATCGGTGATGCCTGTCTTATAATGGGTGGGCCGGTGTATAAATATTTGTCCAAATAAATTTGGACACTATTGTATTGTATTTAAATTTTATTATAAATTCTCTGATAGTGTCCAAATAGATAGTGTCCAAATAATGGGTTTATATAGCTGGGGCCCTCCCACAATAGCCTCGCGAGTAGAAATAGAAGCCCTAAGACATATTTAAAGCCTTATTTGGACACTATCGTCCAAATAAGGCGTTATATTTAAAGGCCGGTTGACGTGTCTTGTTCGTATGGGTGTTGTGGCCCTGGTCTCGGGCTGTTTTATGCGTGAACTCGTCTCTAAATTCCGTATCTTAGGTGTATGATTATTGATGCTATCGCTCTTAATCCATTTTGTGTTGGTGGGTTTTTATGTCTTTACTATTATTTTAATCTTCTCTATTGTTGGTAGGATAGTGTCCAAATAATGGGTTTATATAGCTGGGGCCCTCCTGAAATAGCCTCGCGAGTAGAAATAGACGTCGTAGGACAGTATTTAAAGCCTTATTTGGACACTATCTGTTGGTAGATAGTGTCCAAATAATGGGTTTATATAGCTGGGGCCCTCCCACAATAGCCTCGCGAGTAGAAATAGAAGCCCTAAGACATATTTAAAGCCTTATTTGGACACTATCGGATTTTTTCTGGATGTCTCTGACTGCCGGTGAGATTGTTAGGCTTCTGAAGTCTGATAGGGATGTCTTGAGGGAGCTTGCCGCGGCCGTGGCCTCAGAGCCCGAGCTCAGGCTCGCGGTAATAAGCGCCGTGCTAGCCGATGTGGCCACAAAACACGACATAAACCGACTAGGAGAAGAGGTGAGGAGCGAGATAGGTCAGCTCAGGGGAGACATGAACAATAACTTCAGGTGGACTGTTGGCCTCATAGTCGCGATCTGGGGGACCACGGTCATACCATTACTGATGAGGATAGCTGGCATCGTCTAGACGGGCTGGGACTTGACTTTTTGGGGGCTGAGGCCTCCTCGCCGCTTTTGTCGGCGTTGGTTTGTGGGGTTGGGTTGTTGTGGAGGGTTTATATGGGGTGTTTTTCTGGGGTTTTCTGGGTTTTTGGTGGGTTTTTCTAGGTTTTGGAGTTTGCCTAGAATAGATGGGTCTTTATTGGTGGTGTGTGGGTGTTTGGGCTGCGTGATTGGGAAATGCCCGATAATCGTAAGGGCTGTTTAGGTGCTTCGAGTGCTGCGAAGGCTGCGTTGCTGGCTGTGCTGGCTGTTCTGCTGGCGATACCGGCTGCCCTGTACGTGATACCGGTGGTTCAGGCGGCGGGGACGCACTCGGCTTGGCTGAAGATCGTGACGCCGAGCTGGAACGGTGTAGACTGCACACCTCTCATTACTCCTCAACCGAGCACGCCGCGGATGAAGGCATGTCCAGGCTCGACA
>Ga0209670_101007_pt1 | contig 14092 bp, 14 predicted proteins | sample PerSpoBPS_BMetaG_FD_184741 | JGI IMG/M metagenome (GOLD analysis project Ga0209670, IMG submission 184741) | Thermal spring microbial communities from Yellowstone National Park, Wyoming, USA - Perpetual Spouter B (PS_B) MetaG (SPAdes) (version 3) | ecosystem: Environmental > Aquatic > Thermal...
CCTTCTAAACATAGCCTCAAGCATAGGTATGTGGTATAGCCTCTCATAGGTTTCAATAGCAACAACACCCAGACCTATGCCAGCCAGGAATCTGAATAGATCCCTCCTATTCATATTCATATTATCATCCCCAATACAAGCTCGTACTAGAGATTGTATGGAGGTTATTTAAACTCTCCCTGATCGGTGCTAGGAGACTGCCTAGGGGTGTATGTAGCGAGCCTACTTTGTCATGAACACAACTATAGTCACAAGCCCCCAGCTTGTTAGATAATAATCGTTAAACTTTTACCAAGCATCTCTACTAAAGCCTCTAAACATACTCTACAGCGGGGCTCGCTTGTTTAGGGGTTTGTGGGAGGGGCTCGGTCTCACATGGGGGTTCCGCTGGAGGTTCAGGGGACTCATAGCAAGCCCGTAAAGGTAGTGTCCTCTACGAGCATTGTGTTGGCCCGGTGCGCTACACACTATACCTCGATGTCCTAGGCCGTGTTAGGCCTCGTTTCAAGGAGCCCCCAGGTCTCTGCCCGAGAGGCTGTTACAAGGCAAGCAATAGATTTAAATACCTCTAGTTACTTGTAAATGAGTACCGAGTTTAAGTTTATAGACATCTAATCCCTAGCCATATTAGATGATGAGGCGATACCCCTATGTGCTTTGCATATAGATATCCTCGGAGAGTGATGATGCCTGAGCTCTCCTCAGATGGGAGGCCCGTGGCGTTGGGCTCGACGGGCACCCATGCAGCTCGGGTGAAGCCAATGAACCCGAGCCTAGGCCTAACCCCACTAACGGAAATACCGTTAGTGGGGAAACGCTCCCCAGTCCTGGTGGTTCACCGTAGAGTTCCAGGATTTGGGTTGCTGTTGACCTTAAGCTCTCTGAGAGGAGTCCGACACCCTGGTAGTACAGCCTTGCGAGGAGGGCTGGAAAGCTTGTTGGTATAGCCCAGCCATCAGCAAAGGGATAGATGATCCGATAGTTTGAATAGCATTGCAACATCAGGCGAGATATTTTTAAGCACCTTAAGCCCAGTGCATCAATCGATGCATCAATCCCTCGAGTGCTAGCCTATCTGCGTGAATGAGGACCTCTTAATGGCAGGGCTCATAGCATTAGCTATATATAGAAACGTAGAAATACATCGAACTCTCCATGGAATTTCGGCATCAATTGTGACGAGGAGTTTAAACATCTGAAGCTCTCATCACCTAGCATATGAACAGGCTAATCCCTTCTCAGTATAACCAGGCTTTGATACTTGAAAGAATCTAGAAGCCATGAAGCTCTCCAAAGGAAAGAACCTTGTTTAGCCTCTTCAAGGTCTTCTCTAAATAGCGAGCATATCTCAACATCTAATGCCTGCCCCAGATCTTGGAGACACAAAACAGTGTCTAAGGGATCCGGGTCTTGTCTATACTATCTCACCATCTATGAGCGTCTTCCTGAATGATTTAAGCTTTCTCAGACTATTTACTCAATTTCTAGCAATCTCATAGGCTACTTTCTTGAGTACTAGTTCGTAAGCGGGATTTTTCTTAGCATCTTTTAAACCTTCTCTAGCTAACTTTATCCATGATCATTGTGTTGATGAGGGCTTGCTTTGATTCTACATAATATGTTAAAATAGTACTTATTATTATGTATGGAGATTCGTCTTTGATGATTCATTTTGATCACTAGGGGATTGTGTTTTGTATAATGATTCAGTAGATCTTATTGATCATCATAAGATTCTCGGATCGCCGGAGATCTCGAAGGATCTGGATCGTTCATAAAAGATCTAGCGGTGCTAATGGTGTTGTTAACTAGCACTTAACAAAACCAGGTAAATTTTAACCAAAGATCTACGTGGCAGCGAGATCCCGAGGATCAACAGAAGATCCAAAGATCCAATTGGCCATGGCCATGCCTTAAGCGCTGTTCAACATCTATAACGCATATAAATAATATACAATATATCCAGAGTAATACTGGGAAGAAGATGATCCGGAGATCGAGATATTCTAGAACTATACCACAGGGGCCAGTGATCCCGGATCAGATATTAACCAGTATCACCAAGATCAGGGTTATTTGGGCCGGGGTACCGGGCTCCTCAATGGAAAACATAGAAATCCCTCTACATCCATGTCAGAGTTAACAACAACATGGAGTACTTATGCTACCTAATATCCATATCCTTGCATATTGCTTGAGCGATAGTATGGTTAATGGCTCTATGCACCTCTTAGTAGATGATTCGGCGATCTTTATTGGTAACAAGATCCAATGCTTGATCCGGGATCTTAGAAGCATACTGACCATATATTTTGAATAGAAAGACTGCAGATCGGTCTGTGATCGTATTACTCTTAATATATACTTGATATAATATGTATTGTATATATTGGACTCTGTGGAGACACCACACGCTCAACCAATCGATGCATTAAATAGTGCACCGAAGAAACCTGTGAACGAGGAATTCACATCCTGTATCAAAGCTGTAGTATCTGCCTAGTCAGTTTTTCACCATCTTCTTAAGAGATATCTCTATTGAGTAGTGCTTTAATGAGTTAACCAGCATAGCTAAGAGCGAAATGCCTCACCAGCCTGAAACGCTCTATGTAAACCTCTCTATCAATAGCAATATGCCTAATCTGGCTTGAGATCTATATAGAACAAGTATGCCTTGCCGCGTTAACATGTTAAAACAGGAATCCTCACTAGTGATGCATGCCTCAGTCACAAATTGGAAGACTCATTGAGCCAGGATAAATAATAATCAGCTCACCCCACGCGACGATCTACTAAGGAATTGAAAGCCTACACAGCCTCTCCTATATTCTCTGAATACCTCTCACAAACCTCTGCTAATATATGTGCATTCCACTCTCCATCTTCTTCATATATTAATTCGAGTTCTCCTTGCCTCCCGCGTAAAATATCTCTCTATGGAATTAAGCACTCTATTATAGTATGATTTCTCTCCTTCCTCAGCTTCCTATATTCCTCTCTTGAGATTATTATAAGGTTCTATCGGAGTTTTATAGCCAGTATGCAAGGCATCACAATATCTATTCTCTCCACCGGTTTTCCCGGCAGCCCATTGCTTACCATTATTAGAATATCTATTCCGCTCCGCTCATTGAAACCCCTTGAATATGTGCCGAAGAGAATAGCTAGATCATTATTATAGAATATTTTCTCAACACACGTAATAAACTCCCTAGCCTTACCCAGAGCTTGATCATCTCTCATTCTTTCCTCGATAGTTTTTCCAAATATCCCGTGACCAGTTATAATCCCTATTGATACGATCTTTTTTAGCAGGTTCGAGGGTTAGCATAGCACTCACTATTCACCTATTAAACTCATTCTCATCAACAATGTTCAAAACAGCAACCCATAAATAGTAATCAGCAATACACATATAATAGCCCTTTCAAGGACCATGAATCTGCCTCTTCCAACCTATAGATATCCATCGCTTAGATATCTAAGATCTTTTTTGCAAGATAGATCATCCGTGTATAGATCGTGCCTCCCAATCACTCTGTTTCAACCATCCCTATGCTGCATATATTCTATAACGCTTCTCGAAGATAGATACTATAGCATGACCCCTCCCCGCCCTAGAGGACGACTTGCCCATTTATTTGATATCGCTATGCTTGTTGCGACACCCTGGCATTAGGAGTGAAGGTTTATAGGCGATCTGCTGTGTGTTGCGAGATTCTCAGAGTAGCCTCAATGCCTCTAATAGATCAATAAGGGTCTCGCCTGACTAGTAGAGGAAGATAGGGCACATCCACTACCAAAAGGCGATGAAGAGGTCGGCTAAGATACTGTTTGAGGTTCAGATTTATTAGTGTTTCGCCGTAAATAGTGTTGGTAGGCCTTATGATCTCTAAGGCCGTTGTTACCGCTGCAGGTCTAGAGACAAGGCTTTTACCCGCTACTAAGGAGATCCCTAAGGAGATGTTTCCCCTCTATATGAGGTCTCGCGATAGGGTTGTTCTTAAGCCTATCCTCCAGGGTATTTTTGAGGTTCTCTATGAATATGGTGTGAGGGATTTCTGCTTCGTTGTTGGGAGGGGTAAGAGGTCTATCGAGGATCACTTCACACCTGATTAGAGATATGTGGAGCTTCTAATTAAGAGGGGTAAGGAGGGCTATGCTGAAGAGCTTTCTAGATTCTATGAGATGCTCGAGAGCTCAAGCATCATCATCACTCTCCAAGGATATCTATATGCCAAACACATAGGGGTATCACTCATCATCGAATACGGTTAGGGATTGGATAGATTGGATACTTATATGCTTAAGCCCAGCATCCCCTCTCCATACTACACCAAGCATTCATAGATAACCAGAGAATTTAAATTCATGATAATCCTGTAACAGCCTGTGCCAATAGGCACGGGCAACCGCTGGGGTTAAGAGGCTTGCTATGCCGCTGTTTTGAAGCCTAGATCTTTATCACCCTGTATTTTCCTTTGCAGTTCTCTTCTATTGCTCTGATCGATCTCTTAGGCACCAGGTATATCCAGGGTGCTATCCTCTCTCCCCTAATCCCCCTTCAGAAGCCCTTCAATACGGTATGTTCTCCTCTTGATCGTTACTCTCTTCCCCTCCAGCAGAGCCCTTAGCCTCTCCCTCTTATCCCTCGGAGGATCCACCCTAATCAATACCGGCTTTTCGAGGTCTAGTATTGACTGGGCATATAGAATCCCTCTATACAGGACTGCCTGCCATGCGTAGTCCTCATCTTTCATAGATCTCGAAATCTTCGAATATACCTCGGAGCCAGCTAGAGCCTTTACTGCTATGCTTATTAGCTTTTTAGTTATGTTGTTTTTGGAGCCTGGAGTCCGGGATGATAGGCTCCGGGGGGATCTCTGACCCCTCACCGCCCCTCAAATGACAGATGTAAACCCGAATAGATGGGGGAACAAATGAACGCCCAAAGGGAACCCTCGCCCCCTAGGACAAGGAGGAGGTCAGTGTTAATTTCATGAAGGATAAGGAATGCTGTGGAGATGCTCTATATGGATATATAATAGTATTGGAACCTAGTTTTTAGAGCTCTTAGAACTTGGTGAATGTGCACGTAGAAGATTTCGATCTTATTTTCCTTTTAAGGTAGTCATTATTGGTGGTAAGATATAGGTAGTTATGTAACGGTTTCAACAAAGGTTAGGAGGGAGGTTGTTGAGAGGGCTAGGAGGCTTGGTATTAACATATCTGAGTTCCTGAGAAAGAAGCTGGAGGAGGAGGTGGAGAGTAGAGAGCTGGAACTCCTCAGAAAGAAGTTGGAAGAGATGAAGGAGGTTCTCGAGAAGATCGATATTGATAGGATAGTTCAGCATATTAGGGAGGATAGAGAGACTCGTCCATGAATGGGCTATTATTTGATGCATCATCGCTATTGAAGGCCTTTAAGGAGAATAGACTAGATCTTCTTAGAAGAAGCTATATTCAGAGACTCACAATATATGAGGCACTCAATGCGTTATGGAAAGAAACGTATCTGCTGAGAATAATCTCGTTTGAGAAATCAATTGAGTTGGCCGATATATTGATAAATATAGTAAGACACATGTATGCCCTAGATCCAGTCGGGTTAGAGAAAGAGATTTTTAACATAGCACTAAACATAGGGATCACTATCTACGACGCGTCATACATAGCCCTAGCAAGAAAACATAACCTAGTCCTCGTGACAGAAGATCGTAGGCTGAGGAACAAGTGTAAGAACCTGGTGAATGTTAAAAGCCTCGACGAGATCATCAGCGAAACTAGCATGTAACCCCACACTAACGAGCTGAGCTTGGGTTGTAAATCTAACGAGCGATATGTTAATCAGAAGAAACCGAAAACTAATTACAAGGTTAAATACTGCTTAAACATATTAATAGTTTTAATAATAAGAGCAAAAATGATCTATAATAGAACTGAGCAAGATCAACAGAGATCGCGTGGATCAGATGATCTATTATAAAATTGAAAGATCTTTTTCTTCACCCTCTTGACAGCCTCAACTAGCACCAATAAAGATCGTGGAAAAATTAACGGCTAGGAAAGGGTAGCCGCTTGTCCCTCGATGGTCATTGAGTGTTGATTTTCTTTTGTTTTGGGTTGCTTTGCCTCTTGATCCACAGGGTTTTGATCCTGCGGCATCGGGGGACTTCCACCTCCTCCACAGAGATCTTGGGATCTCTATGGGTTTATTGGTGGCTGTAGAGCCCAGCGGAAAGAGGCTCCCATCTGAGGAGAGCTCAAGTATCATCGCTCTCCGAGGATACCAATATATCAAGCACATCTGAATATCACCTCATCATCAAACATAATTAAGGATTAGATGCATTTAGATCTATTGCTTGCCTTGTAACAGCCTCCTATCCCTGAACGCAGCTAATCTGACCCCTCCCGCCTTAAAGAGCGGGGCTTTCAGGGATCTAGTAACCCGCTTTTTTCGAGTTTCTTTTGCAATTCGTTTATGATTTGGAGAGCTCTTATATATCCTTGGGTCTCTATGGCTCTCTTTACGCGTTCTATATCAATTGAGGTGTATTCATGTACTAATATGTTTCTGAACCTCACAACCCTTTTCATGAACTCTGCATCCTCGGATCTGATCATCCCCCTTATCTTTAGCTCTTCTATACATCTGATAGGTGTTTCAGATGATATGCCGGTGATTGCGCATGTATGTAGGAGATAATCTATAACTGCTTGAGCATGTATTTGAAGCGTATGTAGTACTGCATAGAGCTCTAGGATATCACCCCACTTGATCTCCTCCCCTCTGATCCTCTCAAGAAGGTCTGTGTGTAATGCTATCAATTCTAAGAGCCTCTTATGCAGCATTTCTTATAACCCGCTTAACCAGCGTCTCGGTATATCCTAGCTTTTCTCGTGATAACATGAAGTCATAGCATATGTTTATAGCTCTAACAAGTTTCTCCCCACCAGCAGGGCTTTGATAGACTATAACGCCGTGGCGGAGGGCCTCCCATAGTAGAAAGCAGTTGACATCTCCTGGGTCTTTAATTATATAGATATCAGTCTCTAGCCCAAGCCTCTTCTCAATAAAATCCATCAACCTCAAAGCAACGCTATCCTCATCCATATCCCCATCCTCACCCCCGCCTACAACAGCAACAAGATCTATATCCCTGGGCTTATCGCTCCTTAAAACAGATCCATAGACAATCAACAATTGAACTCCAAGATCCTCCCAACGAATACTCCTAAAGAGATCTACAACACCTCCGAACCGTTTCTCAGCAGATGGTGGTTCATAGTCTTTCATGTTTGATGATTTCAAGGCTCTCCACCATCTGCTTCTCAACGGTCTCCCCGAGCCCCCTCACCGCAGAGGCTCACCACCAGTCGCCTGATGACTCATCACCCTACGGGTCTCGGAAACCCGGGGTCACCAATTAAATATATCTCTGGGGTTTATAAGCATCAGCATATCTCATAGCGTTAAAAGGTCTCAGAAACCAATGAACATGAATACTACAAATGATTATAAAAACTGAAACACCCCAGAGCCATATTCAGGTGTTTATCACCAATAAGAAATTCATGGAAAGATCTGACCTCTCCCCGCCCTGAAGGGCGAGGGTTCCCTTCGGGGCAGTTCATTGTTCCCCCCATCTATTCGGGTTTACATCTGTCATCTGAGGGGCAGACGGGGTGGTCAGAGATCCCCCAGGAATTACTTTGATCCTTAGCTTTTTCAATGCTCTCTTTCTTATGTTTAGCTTTCCGATGACATCCCTATCCTCTTCAAATCCACATCTTGAGCATCTAAGCCTTCTATAATCAACCTCTTTTAATCCCTTGGAATCACATCTAGGACACTTAGACGATGTCCCATTTGGATTTACAATGGCTAGCGGAACCCCCTGTTTCTTAGCATTCCAATCAATCCACTTCCCCAGTCTTTTATAGCCCATTATTATGAGCTTTGTTCTGTGATCCTTGTTCTTTATCTTCCTCAGAGAATTTATCAGCCCAGTTAGATCCTCTCTAGCTACTGCGTATTGAAGCCTTAAAGCTAGCCCCACGATCCTCAGCGATGTTTTCCTAGCCCAGTCCTCCAATATATTCCTAGCCTTCCTATGATAGGATCTTATTCTATTTAGGATCCCTCTTCTCCTCCTCCATGCTAGATATTTAGTTGATGAGTATTTCTTCTGGAGATCCTCTGCAAGCTTCTTCCATCTATGGGCTTCATCGATCTCGGTGTCCCTCTTCTTGTTTATCTTATCATCTCCATACACGATCTTCTTCTCATTGATATCCACAGCTATAGCATCCCTAGGCTGGTAAGGCTTTAACTTAGGCACCTTCTTAGATATCCACAGAATCATCTTATTATCTCTATAGACTAGCCTTGCCTCTCCATTCTCATAGCCATCATATCTCCTATCCCAGCCGATGATCTTAAGCCTTATCCCTCCTGCAATTTCTACGTAGCCGTCTCTGATCCAGTAGCTCTGCCCTGGATACAGCCACATGCTTAGCTTCCTAACCCTAGGCTTTCTCCCCTTCTTAGGATTGTTCCTCCAGGCATTGGCATTTGTAAGGGCATCCCTATAGCAGTCAATAGCAACCCTTGATGGGAGGTCGAACCATTCCCTCAGCTCTCTATATAGAGCATTATGAACACTCTCAATGCTCCTCAGATCTAGGCTCAGAATCCTGTTCATAGCGTAGTTGAGAGCTACATTATATCTCTTGAGGAGCTCTATAGCCCCTGGCTCGGGACTAACCCTCATTCCAATTGAAAGGGTTAGCAACCCCTCACCGCCAGAGGCCATAGAGCCCCTCCAAAAACAAATATCTTGAGAGCTATTAAAACCATCCCCACCCTAAAGAGCGAGGCTTTCAGTTGTTAATATCCCTTTAGTGGATAAGCTTATAAAACCTCTAGAAACATCATCTATTTAGCGACTTGGGGCTTCCGAGATCTATGGGGCTGTATCCTTTTTCATGGTAGTGGGGATGCTTTTATATTCGTTTGTTCTCCAGCTTAGGTTTATAAGTATTCAACCTATAATCATTTTGATGATGAGGCGATATCTCTGCTAGATCTTGGGATACCTTGGGATGCTATGATGCTCAGAGCACCCGAGACCGAAGCCCTGGATGAGGGCTATGCCCAGAAGGGCTTCGGGGATCCAAGCATAGATGGGAGCCCCTTTCCTCTGGGCTCAACAGCCACCAGCGAGCCCATAGAGATCCCAAGATCTCTTTGGGGGAGGTGGAGGTCCCCCGATGCCACAGGGATATTATTACATCCCTGTGGATCAAGAAGCAAGGCAATCCAAAACATCAGCGATAATCAACAACCATCGAGGGACAAGCAGTTATCGAAAAGGTTGGACTTAAATACCGCCGCAGTAGTTGTAAATGAAGAGGCATTAGAGAGGATATTAGAGAGAATGTTTGAGGTAAAAATTTTGCGGGTCTCGTCTTCCAGAGCTGTGAGGGGTCATAGATCAGGGCGTGGAATATATTTTGTTTCGTTAGGTTGGTTCCTCTTCATAGCCTTCATATGCCTCCAATGCTAGTGAGCCTTTTAGCTTAACGCCTGCTGCCCTGAGGGTATTAATGATTTGTTTTGTATCTTCTGGGGGTCCTGAGACATATATGAATGGATCTCCAAGCCTATTGATCTCTGCCCTGATCTCCTCGGGTTCTGGTATTTTGGTTATGAAAGAAGCCTTTATATTGGGTTTTCTGCTGGCAAGCTCTTCTATTTCTTCTCTAAATAAGAATGATCCCTCGCTATCTATGTATACCAGCTTTGCTGGTGTTGTGAGGCATTTGTCGTGGATATATTTTAGCATAGATCTAATAGCGGTGATCCCAATACCACATGGTATGAAGAGAAGGCTCCCAACATTCTCTCTGAGAGCGAAGTGCTTGCTCCAGGGCCCTGTTATTTTCACAACACCTCCTCTCATCATCTCCAAGGCTTTCTTAAACCTAGAGCCTCTATGTATTGTTGCGATCATAAGTAGATCCTCTGTAGGGGATGATGCCAGAGAAAATACTCTGAAGCACTTCTTATCTCCACAATAGCTTGGATCTAGATATATATCGATGGAATTGCCGGGGCTGTATCTAAACTCCTCAAGAGGTCTTAACCTGGCAATTAAATACTTATCTATCTTCTTGATGCTCTCAACAACAGCATCTATATATCTCTCCTCCTCGGACATATATATCCCCTATAAAATGCACTAAAAATAATAAATAAAAAGATCGGCTTTAATGCCTATGTTCATGGATCATTCTCCACGTAAACGAGAAGCTATCGATCTTACTGACTATGAAAACAAAAGCTTCAGCACTCAAGATCCTTCCAGGATCTCTGTTTCGTTACAGAAACCTTCGAGCTTGAGAATGTTATAAATTAGCTGTTGAATTTATAGGCCTTTAAAGTCATATATGCTGCTCGTTAGTAAAGAATCGAAGCTTAACGATCTTTTCGTATCTATGTTTCCCACGCTAAGATCTTAGATAGATCAGCGATCCTGCCAGGCCTTATTGCATCAGCCTCTTAAGATCAACATAGCTATCATCAGGATCAGGAGTGTTATACTCCGACCCCTCGCCCTGAAGAACGAGGTAATCTGTTTATATAATTTCATAGGAATTTTAAGAAGCTCTTCAGAGATGAGCTTCTAAAGGAACGCCCATATGCCATCCACTAGGCTGACGCTGTTACAGGGACAGCATACTCATCAATGAATCTCAGAGGAAAAGGCATCTGAAGGGAAAAAGCTAGGAAAATCAAGCAAAAAATAAATCAGGAGATTCGCCAAATACAGGATCACACCCTCATGAAGATAAAAGGTTATGATGCCAAAATTATTAGAATGGGCCTCCCCCTTAGAGCTTCCTGCTTCGTACCCCGCCTTGCCCTTAGGCATTATCCTGGGATAAAGGATAAAGCTCCATAGGCCTTCTGAGTGGCTCCTGTCCTTCGTCCAAAGAGCATCGACAAAGAGTTAAAAAGCAAAGATCCATCCTCATCTCAGAGGGAGAGGTTTTCAAAATTTCTATATAACAATAACATTGCAGCTGAGTAAATATCTCTCCATATTGTGGAGAGGAGCATATTTGAATAGCAGGTTAGAGGCTGGAATATTGGAGAGGTTATCCTTAAGGATGGGGTATAATACTATTTAAGAGTTTCGAGGCGATCTAGGTTAGGAGTATTGAGTAGGATAACAACGAGAAGATCCTTATTGTTATGAGCCGAGCACGGGCTTTATACGTGTGATCTAAGGGCTCCTCAGAGCATAGAGATCATGTGCAAGAGAGAAAAGGCTATTGTACTGTAGGGGGTAAGAATTAAAAGTATGAGGCGAGGAATAGAAATAGGGTTAAGAGTTTAGGTACAGACTCCACAGGCTTAAGAAGACTATTCACAAACGCTATCCATGTTTTTGAGGATCTGGAGGAAGAGGATCTCATGTCTAGAAAAGGGATTGATAGGAATAGAAGGAAAAGAAGCCCTAGAACACCTTGGAGGAGAATACATAGAAAGTCTCTGATGAGGCGTTAACAGCTTTTATACGCCAAATGAACATTAGAGAAGACTCCGAATGCGGGTCGGCAGTTAAGACCCAAGCAGGACGTATATTCCAACGTCTAAGATTTGATCTGAGGGTAAATACACAGAAGGAGGTGCTATAAACATTAGGAGAAGATAACCAGGGTGATGGGGGTTACCCGTAGCTATGAGCTCGGGGAATCGATGGGGTGGAGCTGTGGGCTGGGGTCACCCCGAGCAAGAGAAGCCTTGTGATGTAGATCACGATGGAAAGAGATTCTGAGGGTGATGAAGCCAAGGGCAGAGAGCTTCATACTAAGCTATACTAGGTCCTATGAAGTCCGAACCTCGAGGATAAAGATTTATAACAATATTATGAAGCACCGATTCTAAAAATGGATTAGCTAGACTCTTTCTGAGTTTCTTTTTTCTCTCTCTGCTTTTTCTTTTCCTCTTCAAGCTTTTTCCTGGCGAATCCAACTGCCATGCTAGCATAGAGATGCAGTTTCCAAGCTTCTACTCTGTGTCCGTATATCCATGCAACTTTTCTCGCTAGCTCTCTGAGCTCTAGTGCTTCTTCTAGGGTAAGCTCGTCCTTGTCTAGGAGCTCCTTGATCCTTCTCCACTCCTCCTTGGATATGGGATTTGTAAACGCTATCTCTAAGACTCTTCTAACCTCTCCCTTAACCATATCTCCTCTCTCTTTAGCTAGAACACCTTCGCCCACTAGAAATTCTATGAAAAACTCCTGGTACCCTACAAAAGCAACTCCAAGCCTTCTTATAACTCCTCTTAATCTCTTGATCTCTCCCCCTAATCTTGTTTCCACATTCTTGATCTCTCCTCCAAGCTTGTTTTCCAAGTTCTTGATCTCTCCCCCTAATCTTGTTTCCACATTCTTGATCTCTCCTCCAAGCTTGTTTTCCAAGTTCTTGATCTCTCCCCCTAATCTTGTTTCCACATTCTTGATCTCTCCTCCAAGCTTGTTTTCCAAGTTCTTGATCTCTCCCCCTAATCTTGTTTCCACATTCTTGATCTCTCCTCCAAGCTTGTTTTCCAAGTTCTTGATCTCTCCCCCTAATCTTGTTTCCACATTCTTGATCTCTCCTCCAAGCTTGTTTTCCAAGTTCTTGATCTCTCCCCCTAATCTTGTTTCCACATTCCTGACCCCACCCTCGAGAGCAGTGAATCTCCTCCCAAGCCAGTATGCTAGGGTGGCTATTGAAATTATTATCGTAATAACTACTGAGAATATCGAGATCAAGAGCTCTGTTAAGCCGATTTCGGCCATATCTTCACCTAAGTATTATTACTTTTAAGAGATATAAGAAGTCCAAACCTAGGGATTATATATAGACGGTGACGGTGAATTAAAATATTGACAGATAACTCCTCCAGCTTAGAAGGCTGTTAATATCTAACAATGGTTATGAGCAGCCTGGAGCGACTAGCATTAAGCCCTCATAGAAAAGAACTCTGAATAAAACACGATGGCACGCCTTAATTTAATGTGGGCTGGATCGTATTAAATAAGCAAGATCTGGATATAGAGGATTAATTTAGAGGCTGCTACAGGATTACCAATAAATTTAAATACTTTATCTATGAATGCTTGGTGTAGCATGGAGAGGAAATGCAAGGCTTAAGCATATAAGCATCCAATCCCTAATCATACTTGATGATGAGGCGATACCCCTACGGGCTTGGCATATAGATATCCTCGGAGAGCGATGATACTTGAACTCTCCTCAAATGGGAGCCCCACGGCGTTAAGGGTGATCTACTATAGAATTGAAAGTAGAATTGAAAGTAGAAATGAAATCGAATCACTAGGTTATATTGGCTGAACTTCTTTTTGAAACCGAATCCTAGTTATCATATATATAAGATATGAAGCTTTCCTTAACTCAGGGGATTTTGGGAAATTATGGGGATCTAAATATTCAAGATCTCGAGGCCGAGATCATTAAGGCTAGGGAGAGGATCATCGATCTTGAGAATAGGCTTGGCGAGGTTCTCGAAGATCTGAGGAAGATCTATAGCCTTCAGGAGATGCTTAGAAAATGTATTGAAGATAAGCACGGTGGGCACAGTGGAAAATAGGAAAGCCGAGCTTCTGAAGGAGCTCCTAGAGCTCTCTTCAAGAGAGTCTTCTTTACACTTTAAGCTTGCAACAGCTCTTGAGGAGGCAAGGGTTGAGACCATAAGGCTTTCTGGTATGCTCTCAATGTGTGAGGTTGCAGGGCTTAGGAATGAACATCTCAGGAGAGAGGTTGAGGATCTCATCCGCAAATACGTTATCTATATTCCTGAGGATCGCGGGTGATTAGATGAACCCCCTCAAGATCTTCAGGATCTCGAGCAGATCCAGAGAGGTTGATAGATGCGATCGTATGGTGCTCATAAGGCTCAGGGAGGAGATGAGGAGGGGACGCGGGTGCCCGATATGTAATCTCATTCTAGATGTTGAAGAGAGGTCCATAGAGAATATTCTATACGAGATGGTTAACGATCCAGCAGTGAGGA
>Ga0209670_101009_pt1 | contig 14065 bp, 23 predicted proteins | sample PerSpoBPS_BMetaG_FD_184741 | JGI IMG/M metagenome (GOLD analysis project Ga0209670, IMG submission 184741) | Thermal spring microbial communities from Yellowstone National Park, Wyoming, USA - Perpetual Spouter B (PS_B) MetaG (SPAdes) (version 3) | ecosystem: Environmental > Aquatic > Thermal...
GAGCCAGGAGGGGAAGGGCCACTACCTGGTGGACCTCGAGGGCGAGACCTGCACCTGCCCGGCCTTCGCCCAGGGGAAGACCCGCCCCTGCAAGCACCTTCTCGCCGCCGTGCTCCACGAGTACGAGCGGGAGAAGGCCCTGAGGGAGAGGGGGCAGGCGGCCCAGGCGGCGCGGGCCGTGGCGTGAAGGGAGACGAGGTGGGGCCCGGGGAAGACCCGGGCCTCACGCCTTTTGGAAAGGAGGAACCATGAGCAGGAGGAGCGAACTGGCGGCGCTGGCCCTGGCGGCGAAGCGGAAGGACCTGGAGGCCTTCCTGGTGGGGCGGGACCTCTACCTCCGGGGACCCCGGGGGCTCACCCAGGTCCGGGTGGGCAAGCGGGGGCCCATGGCGGCCCTGGAGCGGGCGGCGCGGAGGGCTTGATGCTGCTCACCCTTCTGGCCCTTTTGGTGGGGCCCGTCTTGGTCCTCATCCTCCTGGTGGGCCTGGCGGAGGAGCTGGGCCTGGTGGCCAGGCCGGAGGAGGACGAGGCGGAACAGGAGGCGATTCGGTCCTTCCTGGACGGGCTTTTTGGTGAGGACGAGGGCGAGGGGGCCTAGCGGCCCCACGGAGAAGGGTGAAGGAGGTGAAGATGGGCATCCTCATCCAGCGCAAGACGAAGGGCGGAGAGGAAGTGGTCCAGGTCATCCCCCGGGAGGCGGTGGTCATGGTGGAGCTCATGGGGGACCTGCTGACGATAACCACCGGGCACGCGCCCTACAACGTGGAGGTCCGGCTGAAGCCGGAGCAGGTGGAGAAGGTCAAGGGCCAGCTCCTCTCCTTCGCCGAGGGCAAAGTCCTCTGGATCGTGGAGAAGGAGTGAGGGCCGGGGGGCCAAAAGGCCCCGCGGTAAGAGGTGAAAGGAGGTAGGGATGAAGGCGCAAGAAGCGATCGCGATTCTGAGGCGGCCCCTGACGGCGGAAGAGATTGAGTGGAAGATCATCGCCAGCAAGAACGGGCAGACCACCATCGCCCCCTTCATCGACGCCCGGGCGGTGATGGCCCGCCTGGACGAGGCCTTCGGGCCTTTCGGGTGGCAGGTGCGCTACACCCCCGCTCAAGTAGGGAGTGAGCACGGGGTCATCGCCAGCATCGCCGTGAAGAACCCCGACACCGGGGAGTGGGTGGAGAAGCAGGACGGCTCCGGGGCCACCGACCTGGAGCCCTTCAAGGGGGGCATCTCCGGGGCCCTGAAGCGGGCGGCGGTGGCCTGGGGCATCGGCCGGGAGCTCTACACCTACCCCCGGGTGGTCATCGAGGGGGAGCACAGGTACATCCCCCAGAAGGTCCTGGAGCGCCTGAAGGGCCTGCCCGAGGCGGTGGCCCAGGGTAAGCCCCTGCCCGAGGTGATCCGGCTCACCCCGGACGGGGAGGCGGCCAGGCGGAAGGCGGGGTAGGTGAGGCGGGGCCGTCTTAGCTACAAGGGCCCATGGGCCAAGAGGGCGTGTAGCTAAGACGGCCCTCTTCAAGACCTGACCTAGGAGGCGAGAATGGAGCTTCTAAGGGAAACCATTTGGGGCGGCACCCCCTACCTGCACGAGCGGGCGGTGCGGGCGCGTCTTGAGGAGCTTCCCCCTGGAGTGCGGGAGGCCCTCGAGGACCTCTCCGGCGGGGACCTGCCCGACCCCTTGGAGCTGGTGGCGGGGCACTACCAGGTGGAGCCCGGGGACGAGGAGGTCTACCTGCTCCTCCGGGGAGAGAGGGACCGGGTCCTGGGCAGATGGGACGCGGAACGGTTCGAAGAGGCGGCCCAGGTTTGGCGGTGGGTCATGGGGATCGAGGGATGACGGGAAGGCGGTGTGGGGCGTGAGGGAGGCTTCCCCGTCTTACCCAGGAGGTGAAGCCGTGGCTAAGGTCAAGGTCAGGATCGAGGAGGACTGCCCCGAGTGCGGTGGATCGGGCGAAGTCCTGGCGACCATGGGCTTCTTCGCCCGACTCCCACCCCTCAGGTGGATTCCCTGCCCGGAGTGCGAGGGGACGGGGACGGTGCGCTCCGTCTACGAGGTGGACGAGGCGGACCTGGAGGTGAAGGAGGAATAGCGGGGGAGGGCAGGGGAGGACTTTCGTCCTCCTCTTTCACTCCCGGGAGGTGAAGATGACCAGACTGACCAGACTGCAGGCAAAGGTGCTGGAGGCTTTCCTTTCCCGCGGCGTGCCCGTCAAGATGGTCTTGGACGAGGACGGGATGGACGCCTACGCCGCCGACGGCGAGGGGCTCTTCCTGGACTTCAGCGCCGTCCCCGGCGTCGGGGGCTACAAGGACGGGCCTTGGCGGCTCACCAGCTTGGGTAACGGGGACTTCCTCCTGGTAGCCGAGGGGGAGACGCCTGACTGGCTTCCCAGGGGCCTTTAGAAGCCTTGACCGGGGGTGGGAAGGCCCGCCCCCGGCACGCGTATACCCGTAGCTCAATCGGTAGAGCGCCGGTCTCCAAAACCGGAGGTTGGGGGTTCGAGTCCCCCCGGGTATGCCAAGGGAAGCCTCCCCGTCTTACCCAGAAAGGCCAGACCTGGGTAAGACGGGGGAGGCCGCCTTCCTAAACCCGGCCCTCTCGGGGGAATGGGCTTGATGAAGCGCTTTTCCGGAAGACCGGGAAAGCCGGAAAGGAATCTCCCGGTTTTCCGGGAGAACCGGAAGTGCCCTTGAGATTGAGAGGTAGGGGCATGACCTTGCGCGACCTGTCCCAGCTGGACCTGAAGCGGCAGCAGTACCGGGTGATCCTCTACCTGGCGGAGGGCGGGGCGACCTTCGAGGAACTCTGCCGGGCCCTCGGAGTCTCCAAGACCCAGGGCTACGAAGCGGTCTCCCCCCTGGTCCGGCAGGGCCTGGTGGAGAAGGAAGGGAGCAGATACCGCCTGGCCTTCGCCCTGGAGCTTCCCCAGGCCCCTTCGGAGGAGAAGCCCAAGGAGGGCAAAGGGAAGAAGCCCAAGCCCGAGAGCCCCGTGGCCGCCCTGGCCCAGGCCCACCCCCACCTCAAGGGCCTCCTCCACTTCGCCGGCCAGACCCTCCCCAAGGTGGCCCAGCCCCTGGCCGCCAAGGCCCCCGGGGTCCTGGTGGGGGCCGCCCTGGCCGCCCGCAAGTACGGGAGGGGCCAGGAGGGGAGCGTCCTGGTGTCCTGGCTTCCCGACATCAAGGCCTGGGTGGAGGCCTGGGGGGCGGAGGCCGTGGAAGGGGCCCTGACCGAGGCCACCAAGAAGGCCGACAAGCCCTTCCCCTACGCCCGCAAGCTCCTCCTCGCCCGACCCGAGGAGACCCCCGAGGTCCCCGAGGAGGAGCTGGGCTACTTCTAGGAGAAGATCATGGACCTGAAGCGCTACCTGGAGGCGCTCAAGGGCCGGGCCAGCCCCCCGGCCCACGACCCCGAGCTTCCCCCCTGCCCCCTGTGCGGAGCGCCCGCCTTCCGGGGCGGGGACTTCCGGGCCCCCCACCGGATCGAGCACGATTGCGACTGCGTCTACCGGGAGCCCGAGGCCTACGGGAAGGCCCTCTTCGCCCTCTGGCCCCGGTGGTGGTGGCCCCGGGCGTTCCGGGAGGGCCTACCTCCCCAGTACCGGGCTTACCTGGAGAGGAGCTGGGAGGGGCCCAGGGCGGTGCTGGAGGCCCTCGAGGCCTGGTACGAGAGGGGGCGGGTCCTCTACCTCCACGGGCCCCCGGGCACGGGCAAGACCCACCTGGCCACGCGGCTGGGCTACCGGCTGGCCCAGGACGGGAAGCGGACCCTCTTCCTGGGGGAGAGCGCCTTCTACGACCGGGCCCGCAGGGAGGCCTTGGAAGAGGGGGCGGCGCGGCTTCTGGACCAGGTGGACGCCCTGGTCCTGGACGACCTGGGCAAGGCCCGCCTCACCCCCTTCGCCGCCGAGGTCCTCTTCGGCCTCCTGGAGGCCGCCCACGGGGGGAGGCTTAGGCTCGTCATCACCGCCAACTACCCGCCCGAGGAGGCCGCGCGCCGGCTGGGAGAGAACGCCGAGGCCGCCCTCTCCCGGGTGGATTGGGAGGTGAAGGTAACGGGCCCCGACCGAAGGAAGGCGAGGAAGGAGGGCGCCTTTCCCTTCTAGGGGCCGAGGACGCTACTTCGCGAAAGCCCGCTTTCGCGCACAAAGGGGTCCTGATAGGGACCCCTGGACCTGGGGGCCTAGCGGCCCCGCGGAGGTGGATGGGCCATGAGGCGGTTGGTGATCCGGTTCAAGGACGGCTCCACGACCAGCCTGGACCTCGTGCCGGGCCAGGAGCGGGAGGACCTCCTCCGCCACCTCCGGCACTTCCCCGGGAAGGAGGTGGCGAGCGTGGAGGAGCAGGTCTACGACCCCGAGCACCCCCGGCGGTTCCGGTACGTCCAGCGGGAGGACCTCGAGGGCCTCCTTCTTAGCTACAAGGGGGAGGACCTTGGGGAGAGCGTGTAGCTAAGAAGGGAGGGATGGACCATGACGGCCATAGAGGAAGCCGCCAAGCGCTTGCGCTTCCTGGGCGCCCCCCTCTTCCGGGGCCTCTCCGACCGGCCCTGGCCCGTGGTGCCCTGGGAGGGGGGGATGGTGCGCCTAGAGGAAGAGCTCAGGTTGGAAGGGGCCAGCGTGTGGTACACCGTGGTGGGGCGAAGGGGCAAGGGAGTCGTGCTCTTCGCCCTGGAGCCCCGGCTGTGAGCGGGCGTGAGCCCATGGGGGGAGGATGAAAACATGGTGCCCAAAGAGGTGATCCGGATGGCAGAGAGGCTGGCCGGGAAGGGGGAGGTGGGAGGGCTCAGGCTCCTGGTACGCATGGCCCTCCTTCCCCTCCAGGCCCAGGCGGCCTTCCTTTGGACAGATCAGAGCAAAGGCCTTCCCCACCGTCTGGAGGAAGCTATCCCCGCGGAGGTGATGCGGGCCCTCGAGGAGCGGAGAGCGAAGCCCCTCTACCTGGAGCCCGTTCGGGACGGGGAGACTCCCTTCCTCCTGGACCTGGGGCGGCACCCCGCGGTCTCCTTTCCCTGGAACCCGGACCGGGTGGCCCATACCCTGGCCTGGATCGGGGAACAGGAGTGGAGGTACGACCCCCTGAACCACAGGGCGCACTTCTACCGCCCCCTGGGGGTGGGCTTCTTCCACAACGGCCTGCACTCGGGGATGGCGGGCATCCTCAAGGGGGAGGGCCGCCTTCCCGCCACGGAGGTGGACCTCGCCCCCCTCTACGCCGCGGGCCTAAGGGTGGAGTGGCGGACAGAGGGGCTCTTCCGAGGAGAAGAAAAGCCCTTCGCGGTCGTGGGGGAGCTGGCCAGGCCCATGAACCACCCCCACCACGCCCTCCTCTTGGCCTTGGGGGAGGTTCTCCACCGGCACGGCATCAGCCTCTAGGAGGTGATGGGCATGAGAAAGGCGCTTCTCTTTTTGACCTTGGGACTCGCCGCCTGCAACCTCCAGGGCCTCCCCGGGAGCGGGGAGGAGGAGGGCTTCCAGCTCCTGAACGCGGACGAGCTGCGCATGACCATCCGGTATGGGGACGGCACCCCCTTTGAGGGGTGGCTTCGGGTCCTGGAGGCGGAGGCCCCCGTGGTGGGGGGGAGGGTCTACCTGCCCCTCAGGACCCAGACCCCCCGGGAGCCGGACCCCTACGACCTCCTCTGCCTGGGGGGCGGCGCCTTCTACGTGGACCTGAGTCCGACCGCTCCCTCCCCCCGGGGCGGGCTCTACCGGGCGGACGGGAGCCAGGCCCGGCTCCTCCTCTACCCCAAGGCCCTCCCCTACCGGGTGCCCGACTACCTCTGGTACCTGGTCCACGTGGAGGAGGCCGTGGTCAAGGGGGGGCTCCAGGAGTGCCCCTACCTCCCTCGGGCCGCCCAGTACGACCTGGAGCTCTCCCCGGGGTGGAACCTGGTCTACTACGAGCCCGAGGACCCTGGGGTCCACCGGGCCTGGGTGTACGGTAGGAAGGAGGCCTACTGGAAGGTCTGGGCCCGGTAGGGCCGGGGGGGCCTTGAGCCCCCCGCGTTCTTAGCTACAAAGGGGGGCTACGATGGAGGAGCTTGTAGCTAAGACGGAGCTGGAGCGGGAGGCGGCCCGCCTGGAGCGCGAACTCCAGGACCTCGAGGCCCTCCTTGCGGAGAAGCGGGAGCGCCTTTCCGCCCTCTCCCCCCTGCCCGTCTACTGGCGGCAGGTGCGGTGCGGCAAGGAGTGCGGGGGGTGCCCCCACGGCCCCTACCCCTACCTCAAGGTCAAGAAGGACGGGAAGTGGCGCTGGCAGTACCTGGGGAAAGGGTGGCAGCCCCCCGAGGGCTTCACCCGGCCCCAGGCCTTCCGCGAGGCGCTGGCCCTCTACCACGCCCTCCTCAAGCGGAAGGAGGAGCTTCTGGAAAGATTGGAACGGGCAAAGGAGGTGCTTAGAGGATGGTAGGCGCGGAAGCTATAGAGGCTTTGGGGCGGGAGATTCTGGAGGCGCTGAAGCGGCGGACGGGAGCGCGGGGGGAGGGGTACGTCCTCTGGGGGCTCACCCCGGAGGAGCTCATCGCCTCCCTGGAGGGCCTCGCCAAAGAGGTCCCCGCCCTCGCCCCCAGGCTTCCCCTATACGCGGAGCGGATCCGCGATGGGGGCTTCACCCTCCTAGTCCTCCTGGTGGGCCAGGGGGAGGTCTACCTGGTGGGCACGGAAGCCCCCCTGGAGCTCCTGCCCCGAGGAGTGGCCTGACGGGGCCCACCCTCACGACTCTTGTTGCTATACTGGCCCTTGATGGCCCGTATAGTGTTGCCAGTCATCCTCCTCCTTGGCCTTTCAGCCTTCGCCCAGACCTGCCAGGTGCGGTACACGCCCCCCGACTACCCGGAGCTTCCCGTGGGGCCTCCCCAGGTCCGCCTCACCCTCTCGCCTTCCGTGGTGACGGCGAACGGGGCGGTGGTCCAGGTCTCGGCCACCACCACCGCCCCAGGGGCCACGGCGTGGGTGCGGGTCCGGTGGCAGGGGGGGCAGCTGGCCACCCAGGACGCGCCCTACCCGGGGTACGCCCCCCTCCTCTCCCCTAACCCCGCGCAGGGGTGCCCCACGGTAACGGCCAGCACCCGGCCCATAGCGGGGCCCGGGGACAACGGGATGCACGCCTTTCTGGCGGAGGCCTACGCCTACTGGAAGGAGTGGCGGACGGACTGGTCCTGCCGGTACCGGGACGCCGATGGCAACGAGTACACCACCACCGTCACCACGGGCGGGGAGGCGCCCGGGTCCCCCTACTACGCCTGCACCTACCTCCGGGGCTACTGGCAGGTGAACTCGGGGGTGGTGAGCGCCACGGAGAGGCTTCCCGTCTACGTGTCCTGGGAGCAGGCGCTGGACTACGACGGGGTCTACCGGGAGTTCGCCGCCCGCCTCCTGGAGGACCACAAGCGGGCCGGGGGGTCCATGCTGGCCTACGCCTTCGCCAAGGAGGTCCCCGAGCCGGTGCGCGGCGCCCTGAAGGAGGTGGCCCAGGGGTACTTCTACGACTGCAACTGGTTGGGCATCTGCCGGCGGGCCGACCCCGCCGGGGAGATCAAGTACCTGACGGACGTGCCCTCGGCCCTCACGGACCTGGTGGCCACGGGGAGGCTGTGCGGGGGGTTCATCACCTTCTGCTTTGGGGAGCGCAACGCCCGGGTCTCCGACATCGGCCCCAAGGTGGAGATCAAGACCTTCCTCATGGTCAAGGGGTGGCGGCACGACTACCTCCTCATGGACCGCCTCATCCCCCGCAAGTACTACGATCCCGCCGACCCCTACTACCCCGGCGTCCCCGAGGACGAGCGCCGGCAGGTCCTCCAGGGGTGCCAGGTCTACAAGGACACGGAGGAGGGCAGGCGGTGCGTGGCCCTGGTGGAGACCCCCACGGGCATCGTGCCCACCCTGAAGACCCTCCTCATGATTGACCCCATGTTCCGGAGAGGGAGGCAGTACCCATGATTTGGACGCGGTGGGTCATCGGAGTTTCGGCGGGAGTGGTGTTGGCCCAGACCTACGGGCTCCTTTGGTTCTTCGTGGGGCCCGCGTGGGCGGCCCTCTTGACCTTGATGGATTTAGGGCACTCGGAGGTGCGGCGTGAGGCCTAGGTATCTGGCATTCGCCCTTTTGCTGGCCCCCGCCCTGGCCCAGGTGGGCCTTTTGGACGGCCCCCGGCCTCCCACCGAGGTGCGGGGCACCCTGCAGGGAAACCCCCGGGACGGGTACAAGGTGGCGGTGGAGTTCCTGGTGGACCAGGGGGTGGAGCCCCTACAGGGGTCCGCCCTTCAGCCCCTCTCCTGGGACGGCACCCTGTACCTCTGCCCCGGGACGTGCGACACCTTCCGCCTCTCGGGGTACACCCAGGGTGCCCTTTACAGCCAGGCGGTCTTTGACCTCTACGACAGCCAGAACCGCTTCCGGGGGCGGGCGGGGGTGAACACGGTGTACGACGCCCAGAACCGGCCCGCCTACTACCAGGTGGAGTACGCCGTGTCCCCCCTTCAGGGGACCAGGGTGTGGCGCCCCTCCCCCGACAACCCGGTGCCCGTGGAGGCCGGGGGGTGGCTTTCGGCCACCCCGCCCGGGGGGGTGAGGCCGGAGCGGTACCGGTACCCGGGCCTCGAGGGGTACCAGCCGCCCCAGGGGGGGAGCGCCTTCTCGTCCATTTCCCCCGCGGACCGGGACGTGGTGGAGGTGGTGCGGGTGGACTCCCTGGCCCTCTTGCGCCAGGTGTTCGGGAGGGCACAGAGGGGCTCCACCCTCTACCTCTACGTGCCGGACGTCTCCCCATGGACCCAGCGGCTGGCCCAGGAGTGGGGAAGCCAGGTGGGGGGGCAGGCGCGGTTTGTGGTGCCCGAGGGGACGGCTCGGGCCTACTGCGCCACGCGGGTCCGGCGGGACCCCCGCTACTACGTGATGCCCCGGGAGAGCCTGCCCCCGGAAGCGTCCTTGGGGGTGGCCTATCCCCCTTCCGGGGAGGGTCAGCCGGGGATGGTGCTGGCGGGGGCGGGGCTTTACCGGGACCCGGGGTGGCCGGAGACGGACTACGTGGACTTCACCACCGCCCTCATCCCCCTCACCCAGGGCCTGCCCCAGGCCCGGGCCCGGGTGTGGGGCTACACCTCCCGGGCCGACCTGAAGGCCCGGGTGGAGTTCGAGGATTGGGTTCTGGACTCCTACGAAAACTACTGGGCGAGCATCAACTTCGGTTCTGACTGGGACGGGAGGCTTTCGGTAATCCTGGGACGGGGGGAGGAGTCCTTGTACCTAGAGGGTTGGACTTCCGGAGCCACTTGGAGTGGTACGCGAAATTTCCCGGTGCGGGACACCCAGGGACGATACCGGGGGTACGCCTACGTGTACGCCCAGCAGAACACGGTGGACCTCTACAACCTGGGGACCTACTACGACCTCTACACCCCCGAGGGGCTCCGGTTCAGCTACGAGAGCCAGACCTACACCCTGAGGTCCTGTAGTGGGGAGTTCCAATGGACCTGCTCGGTGGTGGACGCTTCCGAGAAGGCGGTGGGCACGGCCTGGGTGGGCTCGTACTACGTTCACTCGGACGTAGCCTCCGGCGAAACCTTCGTGCTCACCATCCAGAGGGCGCTCATCAGCACCGGGCTCCGCTACACGGGAGGGGCCTACCTCCGGGGTTGGAGCCAGGCCTGGCGCTACGCCACGGACAACGACCGCCCCGTGCAGGCGGGGGGTGTGGTCTACGCCGAGGGCCGGGGGTACCGGGTGCCGGGCCTCGAGGGGTACCTGCAGCCGGGGAGCGGCGCCTTGGAGGCGGCCTTCGGGAACCCCGCGGTCTCCTACCTGACCCGGCGGCTGGACCCTTCGGCGAACCCCTACGAGCTCCTAAAGGGCCAGGGGGTCCAGGAGGCCGGGGTGGGGCCTAAGCCCCTCCTCAACTGGTGCGTGGCGAAGGGGCTTTAGGGAGGTGGGACGTGAACGCCAAGGGTCTTCCGCTAGCTTTGCTCCTCCTCCTCTCCGGGGCCTTGGGGGCCGAGCCCCGGTACGAGGACTGGACCAAGTACCTCCTCTCGGCCCCCGACTACCGCCTGGAGCAGATCGTGAAGGGGAAGTGGCCCTACCTGGAGGTCCTGAGGAAGGACCGCCTCCAGGACTACCAGAAGGGGCCTTGCGATCCCCAGAAGGACCCCCAGGGGTGCCAGGGGCGGCTTCCCTGGGCCGAGGCCCAGGCCCACGAGTTCTACCTGCCCCTCTCCAGCCTGGAGGCCACCCGGGAGGTGGCCCGGGACCTGAGGCGGGCCTGGCAGCGGTTTGAGGAGCGGTACTACTGGCGGGTCATCACCGAGCTCAACAACCCCGCCTTCTGGTTCGCCTACTGCTGGGCGGGCATCCGGGGCCCGGAGCTCGCCCCGCCCCTTCCCGACTTCCGGCTCCAAGTCCCCTCAGAGGGCGTAGACACCGCCTTCCTGGACGCCGCCACCCGCCAGGGGCCTTTGGACATGGGCCGGTGGGCTTCGGCGGGGCTCCACAGCCTGGACCGCTACCTCCCCGTGCCCCAGGTGGACCCGCGGGAGTTTTGCGACGGCCTGGGGATGCAGATCCTGCCCCTCATGTACATCCCCGGCTTCAAGGTGCTCCTCCAGGGGTACGAGGTCTTCCGCACCCCGGGGTACCCCTCGCGGCCGCTTTGGTTCAACTGGGACGAGGCCAACGCCCGGGTGGAGCGGGCCATGCAGAAGGCCCTCACGGAGTACTACCTGGACTACCAGAAGGAGGTGGCCCGGATCCTCCTCACCCCTAGGCCCAGCACCCCCCAGGAAGCCCTGAACCTCCTGGGGGGAGACTTCCGGAGCCTGGGGGCGCCCAAGGCCTACCTCCCCGTGCCCTGGCAGGGGCACCTCCTGGGGGGCGGGAGCGTGGTGGCCCCGGTCTACACGGAGCTCGTCCCCACCGACCCCACGGCCCTATGGAATCAGGTCCAGGGGCTCTGGAACGCCTACAAGGGCCTCATCGACCGGGCGGGGAGCGAGGTGGAGAAGGCCTACCTCTACGTCCACTTCTACCGGGCGGCCAGGACCCTCTTCCAGTCCAAGGCCTTCTACGGCCTCCCGGGGATGGACGCGGTCAAGGAGAACCTGGTGAAGCTGGTGGAGGCGCCCTTGCGGAGCCTCGCCCAGAGCCTCCCGGTCCTCCGGGGGTGCGCGGGGAGCCTGGACCAGGTGGCCTCGTGCGCCGCCCTGGCCCTCAAGAAGGTGGACCTGGCGGTGAAGGGGGTGGGGAACCTGCAGGACCTGGGAGGGGGTGGGCAGGCCGAGCCCATCAAGGCCGACCGGGAATCCCCGGGCCTCTGGAAGTTCGAGGAGGCCAAGCGGTGGCTTCCCCCCTCTTCCCTGCCCGTCTACGAGGCCTTCGGGTACGCGGGCTTCTTCCAGGCCCAGAACATCCTGGAGGCCACCACGGTGCCCGACATCCGCAACATAGACCTTTCCTCGGTGAACCTGGGCAACTGGATAGGGTGGGCTTGGAGCCAGTTATCCCGCCTGGTGGTGTACTGGCACGTGCCCCTCACCATCGACGCCCGGGTGGAGTACTGCCCCCCGTGCGTCCTCGCCTACCCCTCCCTGCCCCTCGAGGGGCCCGTCCAGCCCCTGGCCATACCCCCCTACGTCCTCCCCTTCGCCTTGGAGCGGACCCATTGGCGCTGGATCTCCGTGCCCGAGGGGTACGAGGTGCCCGGGGTGCGGGGCACCCCCTACAAGCCCCTGGGGGACCTCTCCGCCCTGACGAGCCTGGTGGACCTTTCCGCCTTCTACCGGATTCTGCTTGGGAGGTGAAGCGTGAAGAAGACCTTCGTAGTCCTTTGGTTGGCCCTGGGCCCGGCCCTGGCCCAGATGGACTGGCTCGCGGGCCTGGACTGGGGAGGCATCAGCAGCAACCTGCAGCAGGTGGGCCAGGTCATGAGCTGCGACCCCGGGAGGCTGGCCCAGCTGGACTTCAGCCAGCCCAGCCTGGTCCTCCGGGGGGTGTACCGGGTGACGAAGTGCGTCCTCTGCCTGACCCTCAAGATGTGCGGCCTCCCCGACGACATGCTCTACCCCGCCAGCTGGGGGGAGGTGCTCCAGGGGTTCCGGGGAGGCGGGGACGTCCTCATCGTGGGTTCGGGGGCCGGGGTGAAGGCCCTCACCGACTACCTCATCGCCGCCCTTGGGGGCGGGGCGTGCCAGAACATCTCCTACGGGGGCGTGCCCATCTACACCTGCCCCGAGGGGGGCATCCAGGTGGCCAAGGCCTTCGTGGTCACGGACCCCGCCACCGCCCGGGAGGTCAAGGCCAAGCTCCGAAGCCTCCAGGACCCCAACCTCTTCAAGGTGGTGGGGGTGGGCGGGGAGCGGGACGCCCCGGAGCTCTCCCGGGTCCTCCTGGGACTTCCCATGGTCTACGCGGGGCGGCCCTTCATGTTCGCCCCCGGGTACAGCACCCCGGACCGGTGGCTCTGGCTCACCTTTGACGGGCCCACCACGGACAAGGTGCTCCTGGTCCTGAGGCTGGCCACCCAGTACGCGGCCAGCGCCGCCCAGAGGGAGGAGGAGACCAAATGAAGCGGGACGAGTTCTTTCGGCTCTTGGAAGAGGCCACCGAGGTGCGCTCGGACGGAGGGTGGTACCTGGTCAGGCTTCCCGGGGAGGGCTGGCGGCTTTTTCACCTGGCCCCCCTCGAGGCCCACCGCCCTGGGGCCCCTACACCCCAGGTGAACCTCCTGGCGGAGGGCGAGGAGGCCCTGGATCGGGCCAGGGCTTTGGGCCTATTGCGGGGGGCGGCGTGAGGGGGCTTGTGGCCCTCCTCTTCCTGGGCCTGGCCCTGGCCCAGGGGGTCCCCAGGGTCCAGGAGGTGGGCGAGCGGGAGGCCTACTGGTTCCTGGTGAACCGGACCCAGGAGGTGCTGGTGGTGGGCCTGCCCCCCGCCGCCCTGGCCGAGGCCCTCAAGGACAAGCGCCTCACCCTCCTCCTGGGCAGGGAGGCCCCGCCTTCCTGGGCCAGGGGGGCCCGGGTGATCCGCCTCGGGGGGAGCCCCATGGCGGGGTGGTTCCTCCTGGCGGACGGGCGCTACTTCCTGGCCCCCAAAGAGGGGCGGTACGTGGTGGTGGAAAGCCGGGAGGTGGTGGCCACCCTCTACGGCTACTTCGCGGTAGCCTTGGGAGGTAAGCCATGATCCTGAGACTGGACGGCGCCAAGAAGCGGAGCGTCTACCAGGGCCCGGGCTTGGGCGTGTGGTACGCCCTGGAGTACCCCACGGGCCGCACCCTGGCCTGGTGGGAGGGCGAGGAGGGGGAGCGGGAGGAGATCGGCGACTTCCCCACCCTGGAGGAAGCCTACGAGGCCATAGAGGCGCACTTCAGCCGGAGGATGGACGAGATCGTGGCCAGCCTGGACGAGGACGAGGTCCTGGGGCCCCTTTTCGCCTCAGAGTACCCAGAGGGCGAGGAGGGCGAGGGTGAGGAGCCGCCCTGGGACCTCTACACCCCCGACGAGCCGCCGGAAGACTGGGACGACGATGCGGACATGGACCCTATTCTTTAGCCTGGCCCTGGCCCTGGCGGGGTGCGGCCTCGAGGGGCCCAGGATGTTGAGGCTCAGCCTGGCCACGGCCCAGCTCACCGCCGAGGCCGGCGCCCGGGTGGACCTCCCCGTGGAGGTGGAGGCCAGGCGGGTCCGGGCCACCCTCCGGGTGGAGGGCCTCCCCGAGGGCTTCGCCCCACCTCCCATGGCCCTGGAGGAGGGCCGGCGCACCCTCACCCTTCCCCTCCTGGCCAAGGAGGCCGGGACCTACAGCGCCCGGGTGGTGGCCGAGGGGGAAGGACTTAGGCGGGAGGTCCCCTTCCGCCTGGTGGTGGCGGAGCCCCGGGCGGAGCGGGTGGCCCTGGAGGGGACGGTCTACGTGGGGGTGCCCGAGGGGCTTTCCCCGCAGGCCTTGGGCGGGAGGTGGTACCGGGCCCCAGGCGGGGGCCTCTTCCCCGACCGGCCCCTTCGGACCCAGGGCCAGGGGGAGCCCCTCTTCCCCCGGCAGTGGGGCCTGACCCTCGCCGGCTTCCCCGAGGCCTGGGCCCGGGGCCGAGGGGAGGG
>Ga0209670_101021_pt1 | contig 14010 bp, 14 predicted proteins | sample PerSpoBPS_BMetaG_FD_184741 | JGI IMG/M metagenome (GOLD analysis project Ga0209670, IMG submission 184741) | Thermal spring microbial communities from Yellowstone National Park, Wyoming, USA - Perpetual Spouter B (PS_B) MetaG (SPAdes) (version 3) | ecosystem: Environmental > Aquatic > Thermal...
AATATAAAACCGAAATCAATCCGAAAAATATCAAAAAACGCAGGTATCTCATTGTTTAAAAATGAACCTTTGTGAGATTTTATCTGTTCAATGAGACATTATTACTGCAATGAAATTAAAAAAACAGTCCGATTAGCACCAGATACATTATTAAGGCGGAGATTAACTCCATCTGATATTATCAAACCAGAGACAGTACCTGTTGCTAAAGGAAGAGTACCAACAGTTCGCCATGTTCCACCTGAATCAAGCACCTGTAGTTGAACATTGTTTCCACTCGCCCACATATAATAACGTCCTGCAGGAACAATCCAAGTTGCTCCTATTCCCAAGCTTTGCGTTAAATATGTACGACTACCCATATTATAAGACCCTGAACTCCACGCCGGTCCCGTAGATGTCCAAGTTAAAACCTGCCCATTTGTCCCCGCTCCACTCGTTGAAAGAGAACCATCGTTATTTGAAAAAACAACTTGCGGTAATCCACCAGTTGCAAGACCACTCACCCTTGCACTACCACTCACATCTAATGTATAAGAAGGCGATGCCGTTCCTATACCAACTTTCCCAGTAGGGTCAATCGCTATCCTGACTTGACTTGCGGTCTCATCACCAATTGTTAAAATACCCGAATTTGTTGAATAAATTGAATAAGTCCTTCCGGTTACACTTGTTGTGTTTTCAAAGAAAACACCCGCTTCAAACCCATTGCTTCCCGTTAAACGCAAGCCCGGCTCCCCCGATGCACCTAAAATATGTAATTTCGCTCCCGTCGGAGATGTCGTCCCGATTCCAACCCTTGTTCCATCATTGTATATCAAACTGCTCGCAACCCAACTTGTCCCATCATGCCTTAATGTCTGCCCCGCTGACCCACTCGGAAGAGCACCCTCACCTGTCAAACTTAACCTCTGCCAGACAGAACCATCCCAATAATAAAACCCTGGCGTCCCGTCCGTCTGATAAACAAGAAGCCCAACAGCAGGCGAACTTATACTTAACCTCTCTGAAGCTGTCATCCTCGGTATCAAAACCCCTTTCTTCGTCGCCCCAGTAACCTTAACATCAAGAATAGCTGAAGCGTCCGGCGTTGCAGAAGGGTCATCGCTGATCAAAAACCCAGCCCCCGTTGACAAAGGAGAACCCGGCTTCTTAACTTTCCCCTTTTCAACTACACTCGTATCTTTTTTAACCTCAACATTTTGAAACTTCTTCTCCTGTGAATTCAAAACTCCAAATTGAAAAATCAAAAAAACAAAGCCAACAAAAAACATTCTTTTCCACATCATCAATCACCTCTTTTAACTTTTTACTCTAAATTTAAACAAAAAAAGGGGATAGGTGAAAACCACACCTACCCCCTATGAAACAGCACCAAATCAAACTTTTACTTCATCAATATCATCTTCCTCGTCATAGTGAACTCTCTGCCCTGTTCCTCAAGCGAGCGAGCATACATCGTGACGAAGTAAATTCCTGATGCAACGGACAATCCATTTTCATCTTTACCATCCCAGTATACACTATACCTGTTCGGGTCAACTGCACCTGAATAAATCTCCTTCACCTTTTGCCCGAGCGAGTTCCAAATTATCAACTTAACATTTGAATACTCCGGAACCTCAAACTCTATCTTCGTCCCCGGGTTGAACGGATTCGGATAGTTTTGATACAACATATAGTTCAACGGGACAATTCCACTTGCCTCGGTGACATCATAATTGACATCATAAGAGATGTTCTTAATGCTTGCTATAACCTTCGGCTCAGCGCCCAAAATCTGCTCACGGGTTACATTCGGGACAACAATCGTCACATAAGATGCACTTCCCGACTTCATAACCTTTCCACCATCTGCATAAACTAAGATGACGATTTTATTGAATTCATTTCTCTTCCAGGCGACTTTCAAACCGCTCGCATCAGGCAAACTCCAAACATCAAGCTTCCCAGGAAGCACCGATGAAGCCAGTTCAATTTGCAATCCCCTCAATTCCGCACTATTGTTATCAACCGTAACTCTGATTTTACTTCCCTTCTGCCCGGAGTTAAACACCTCAAACTTAACAAATACATCCGTCGCAACTTTCTCAAACCTTGCCCCACTGCCTTCAACCTTCGCCAGTATCCCAGAACCAATGCCAGGACCACCGTTTATCTTCCCAGCCGGCAAACCTGCAATAGCACCAATTGCATAGCTTGGCCAAACACCACTTGTCACCGCATCCTCCAATGTCGCAAGGTCCATAAGATCAAGCGTTCCATCCCCACCATTGACATCAGCTGCTGTCCTATCGTTGTTATCTATGTTCACATTATCATAATCAATTGGAGTTTCTCCATTAAAGGATTCATAAAAATACCTATAATTTGGTGTTCCCGAATACCAATTATTTTCTGGGTCAGTAACTTGAACATTAGAAAAATTCTCTACAATAACATCCGCAAGCCCTGTTACATCTGCAACATTGACATATGTGTCCCAATTAATATCTCCATATTTTCGTGGTGTTGAATAACCTGTACCTGTAAATGTCGGTGACGACGATGGCGCTGTAAAAGTTGAAGCTGTGATATTTATTGTACTTGGGCTAAGCGTCACCGCTTGCGAGGTTGGGTTCGCACCACCAGGGTAATTTCTCTTAACGGCTGAAGCGTTACTTAAAGTAATTGAATAACTCCCAGCTGAAAGGGATGGAAGTGTAACTGTTAAAACAGCTGCGTTATAACCTGGAGGAAACATTCTACTTAGAGTTCTACCAAAAACTAACACTCTGACGCCATTGGTTATTGAACTTTTTGATATGCTGAAATTAGATGACAAACTTCCGTATAGAGCAACATCACCTGTGCCAATTGTTATAGTTGTACTTGTTATATCAACTTGAAAGCTCCATATCCCCTGAGTTGGGGCAACATCAACCCACTTTAAAACAACAAAAACTTGTTGTCCTGGAACATCAGCATCAACTTCAATGCTTGATGTGTTCCATCCGATCGTTAATTGATCTTGGGCGAAAACAAGCCCACTTACAAGAAAGAGAAGACAGAAAGTTAAATATAATTTTCTCATGGCGACCTCCACGAATTATTTTTAATTTTATAATTGCCGTTTCCAAAATCTCCCTCAAAAAGGGAGAAGAATCTCAACGAAAATATAACAAAATTAACACCAAATGTCAAGAGCAAACGCATGAAAATTAAAGAAATCTAATAAAACCTCGCCAAGTATGCACCTTTAAAAATTCCATTTCTACTTCATTTTCACAATTTCCTCACAAAACCTCTGTGACGCAGATCACAATCTTCCCTTAATACCCCTCTACCCTTGCGGGAGAGGGCAGGGTGAGGGATGCTGTTAACTCCTTTCCATCTCTAATTCACCTCTCCCCCTGCGGGAGAGGGCAGGGTGAGGGGTTCTGTTAATTTTTTCCACCCCCACCTCTATCCTCCCCCATCAATGGGGAGGAAGTTTAAAGGAATTCTTTTAACTCTTTTCTCTTTCCTCTCCTCTCCCCCTGCGGGAGAGGACAAAGGTAAGGGGTGTTGTTAAACTTTCCATCTTATGAAATCCTCAACAAATCCACAAATAAAAATTTACTTCACTTTGTTAATCTCACTCTCAATCTCCCTTATCACACCATCAATATTTCTTAACACATCATTACTCCAAAACCTCAACACCTTAAACCCCCTTTCCTTCAACCAATTATCCCTCTCAACATCCTCTAAACTCCCAATGTGTTGCCCACCATCCAACTCAATAACTATCCTTTTCTCATAACAAACAAAATCAACTATATAACCCCCTATCGGCTCCTGCCTTCTAAATTTCACACCCAACCCCCTGTTCCTTAATCTTCTCCAAAGTGCCCTTTCAGCCTCTGTCATATTTCTTCTTAACGCTCTTGCCTTTCCAATATAAAACTTTGACATATTTTCTTAAAACACCTTTCTTTGCTTTCTTTTGACCTTCTCTCTTTTTCACTTTCTCCTCTCCCCCTGCGGGAGAGGGTTAGGGTGAGGGGTGATGTTAATTTTTTTTCACCCCCACCTCTATCCTCCCCCGTCAATGGGGAGGAAGTTCTTGAAAAATTTTGCTACCCATAATCCTCCTCTACCCTTGCGGGAGAAAGTTAGGGTGAGGGTTGAAGTTAAACAATCTTTATCTTAACCTCATCAGCATTAAAACCAACCTTTCTATGTGTCCCATCGCAAAATGGCTTATTTCCCGATTGACCGCATCTACAAAGCGCAATCGTCTTCTTCTCAATCACCTCAACATTTGAACCACGCTCAACTTCAAATTTACCATCATCTATTTCAACAACATAGGGTCCATTTTCGTTCGCTTTTATCTTTACATTCGGCATCTTCAATCTCCTTTTTGTTTTAAATTTAACTTTTTCACATAAAACTTAAAAACTATATTTCACCTTCACATAAACCTCATCCCTGTCTTTCAATTTCCCAAATGTCGTCTTCCCGCGCGACTCTATAAATCTCCCACCAACTGAAAATTCAAAATTATCAACCGGTGTAAAACTCAACTGCGGGTTATATATGATCGCATAATCACCTTTCAACTTCTTAAACTCAACCCCACCGCTCAAAAAATTGAACTTAACCTTGTCATTCATATATCTCTTCTCAAAATTAAATGTGAAATAATTTTTCAAATTCTCCCTTCCCCTCTCATGCAAAAACCCATGCAAATACTGCAAATTTAAATACAATCCATAACTTGTCGTATAATCCAATCCCAAAACAAACCTCGTATAACTTTTCTTGTCAAGCACATTTATACGCCCAAATACACCCGGTTGCATATAACCATATTCAAAAACTTCCATATCAACCTTTTCCGGATAAAAAATCCCCGCTTCTGCCCAAACACCAACTCCAGCTACTTCACCAGTTAAATCAAACCCCAAAACCTTCATCCTCGGGAACTCCAAAATGACAGAATCCGGAGTTGGATAACTTTGAAAATAAATTTTCTTAACGATCGGTATATCATCCCTGCCGTATACATAGCTTAGCGAAACATCAAACCCAAACAAGTCCCTCTTTGCGATTTTGAAACCAAACTTTGAACCATCTTTCAATGTTGCATCTGGTTTTTTCACGATGACACGGTCACCGATTGAACCAAAATCAATCTCACCTGAAAAGTTAGAATAAAAATCATCAGCGAAAAGAAGCATCAAATCCCCACGAGGTAAAACCGCAGGGACAAATTCTGGGATGAAGACACCTGTAAATGTAAAACTACCCAAATAGTAAGACAATTTAATTGCATTTGATCCAAGATGTCTCCCATAGTCCCAAATGTCCTCAAGGTCATCGGGATTCAGATTATCCGTTGGATTAAGTTTATCCGCAGTCCCCCAAGCTATTCTTTGCCTCCCGATCCTTAAATCAAGGTTGTCAAAGATAAATCCTTTAAAATCAACATACGCCTCGCGAATATCAACATCAATTGGAGCAACCTTATTTTTATCTGAAAGTTCAAATAATTTCTTAACATTCGTTGAGCCGAAATTTCTAAACCAGACCTCTGAATAAAAATTCACCTTCTCAAATTCAATTTGCCCTGTTAAATCAAGGCGATATTCCTCCCAACTTAAGGTTTTGTCCTTTATTCTCACCCTGTCATCAAATTGAACATAACCACCTATTTTTAAATTTTGTGCAATCGCTATGTTCAAAGTCAAAACGAACAGGAAGAAAATTTTTCTTGTCATATTTCCTTCAAAAATTTTATTTTAAATTACTTAACAGGTGGATTCCAGCCCTGTTTTTCCCATTTTGAAAGTTCAAGCCGAACGACGCCGAGAAAAGTGTTAAAAGTCGCCATAATCGGCACCCTCGCCCAGTCATCCGAAAGCCATCCGCTAAATTCACCCGTTATCCCAGCCAATTCTTTGCTTACAAACGGCGCATAACCGCTGAACTTAATCGTCTTTATCTGGGAATTTAAAGCGGAAATTTTCACACTTTCCCCTTCATCTAAAAAATCAAATTTAACCTTCTCAACCTTGACGATAAACGGCGGGCGTTCAAGTTTCTCCTCCGTAGCGAAAAGCAAAGGCAAGTAAACAACTACGCCAGAACCGCAAAGCTTACGCACCGCAAAAAAAGCAGTTATCCCATGATAATACCTATCGGGATAAACAATTGACTTCTGACCGATCAAACTTTCGTTTCTCATATCAAATTGTCTTGCGCTTATCAAATCATTCTCCCTTCTAAAATTCGTTTTCAATGGTGTTCCGTTCTTCACCTCATATACCGACAACCACGAATCAACGAGAAAGTCCTTGTGAAACTTACTCTCAAATGTGTAATTTACGCTCACAAAGAAAATATAGGGGTTCGACTCAATGTGAATTTTTGAATAAATGCTATCACCCTCAATCTTCGTCCATAATTTTATCTTCCCAAGGTTGAGAAACTTCCAATAGACATCATACTCAAGATATTCATCGCTAAACTTGAACTCTTCGCGCCCGCCATCGCCTGGATGAAATAGCAAAAATATCAAAATTAAAAGCGCTTTCATCTATCTTTCCAAGTTTCTTAAACTGAAAATGTCATCGCTTAAATTCGTGTCAAGTTTCACATCTTCAAGGACAAGCAAAGTCGTATGATTTTTCTTAACATCTTTCATCTCCGTCTCAAACGCTATCCAATAATTGCCAACCTTTTCAATTCTTTTCCTCGTCATTATCTTGAACAAGTTACCGCCTTTGTCATAATACTCAATTTTTTCAGGATAGAAATTATCTGTCCTCACATACATCACGAGTTTTGAATAATCGCTTTCCCTTCCCTCACGCGGTGTCAATTTCAAAACATAATATCTTTCCTCCTTTCTCAAAATTTCCGGTTTCCACTTCTCTGTATAAGTCAACGCTTCCATATCTTCGTAAGTGAAATCGGTGCCAGCGAAATTTTGATTCTTTATGTGCGAGGCGATCCTTCTGCTTTTCTTAAAAGCCGGAAGATAAACATAATTGACATCACCGGGAAGAGACAAAAAACCAATGCCACGAATATCTGCTGGGTCTGTGAACTTAACAAATCTCTTATTCGTCCCCTTCTGATACATCAATGCGACACGATGACTTTCCTTTCCATTTTTATCTATCAAGGTAACCTTCGCCTTGAAAAATTGATCCTTTGGGGCATAACTGACCTCATCAACCTTTTTTAAAATTTCATCGGCTGTTAGCTGCGCAAAAGCATAATTTAAAGCGGAAAACAAAATGAAAATGATGTTTTTCATTGCACAACCTCCTCCTTTAATTTTATTTCAAGCGATTTGACCAAAAATCTCGGCTTAAATATCAAAATAATCGCGGGTAATAAAACCAATGTTGCGCCCGCAGATAAAACCATCGTCAAAAGAATCATAACGCCAAACCTCTGCAAAGGCACCACACTTGAAAAAACGAGGACAAGAAAACCAAGCGAAACAGATAAAGCATTTATCAAAATAGCAACACCGGTTGTTCCCAATACCCTTGAAAGACCTTGTTCAATTGATACACCCTCCTTTAATTCCATCTTCAATCTATTGAAGAAGTGAATCGCATAATCAATGCCCATCCCTATTGAAACACTTGCGATCAAAACAGTCGCAATATCAAGCGGAATCCCAGCATAACCCATAAATCCATAAACCACGAGTATGGTCAACGAAACTGGAACAATTCCCAATAAGCCACCGACGATTGAACTCAACTGAAACGATATAATCACGAAGACAAAAATTAATGCCAAGATTAAACTTTGAATTTGGCTTTTTATTATCGCATCATCAAGATGTTTGTAGATCAAAGGCATACCAGTTTGTTTGACGCTAAAATCAAAACCGTTTATCTCACCGAAGTAACTCTCCAAACCATTTACGATTTCGGAAATGCGATTTGAATTAACATAAGTTACATTTGCCTGGATTATCGCCTCATCTTTTTCAGGTGAAACAAGCTGAGAAAAAATTTCCTCCCCTTCAATTAAAAAGATAAGATTTGAAACTTTCTCCCTTGTGTCTGGGACATTTCTACCTTCGCCCATGACAAAATTCATCTCTTCAATTACATCTACTATTGACAAAGGGTTGTGGACATCCCCGAAACTTTCAAGAAAATTTTCAACCTCTTTCATCTTCTTTAAAACATTCGGGTCTTGTATATCCCCCTTTACGACGACATACAAAGGCAAAGAACCGCCAAAATTTTTCTTAAGCATTTCCTCCGTCTTCCTGATTTGTGCCTCTGGCTTGAAATAATCAAGGATGTTCACTTCACGATTTATCTTGATCACGCCAACGATGCTTACAAGGATTAAAACTAAATTCAAAGCGATGATCGGATATCTTAACCTTGAAATCAAATTGACGACAAAGTTTGCCCACTTCTTTGAGACCTTAACTTTATCAACTTTATCTGTCTTCCCAACATTGAAAAATGAAAGAACTGATGGGATGAAGGTTATTGAAACAACGAGCGCAAAAAGAACTCCAAGAGCCGAGAAAACCCCAAATTCTCTTATCATGATTAAGTATGAACCGAAAATAAAAGAAATAAACCCTGCAATTGTCGTCACGCCTGCAAGTACCACAGCCAAACCAACTTCAGAAAGCGTCGTAACAGACCTTTCTACTGGATTTATTAGCCACGAATCTTCCCTGTACTTGTTTATGACATGAATCCCGTAGGCGCTTCCAACAGCTGTGAGTATAACTGGGATTGAGTTTGAAATAATCGTTAAAGGAACATTCAAAATCGCCATTAATCCGAGAGTCCAAACAGTGCTCAATCCAACCGATAAAAAAGGCAAGATAACACCTTTTAAACTTCTAAAACTCAAAAAAAGCACGACAAGTATAACAAAAGCTACAAGCGGTGTTAAGGTATTCAGGTCATTTAAAATCAAATCATTCATATCAATCATCTGAAATGGCAAGCCACCATAATAAACCTTTGATTTTATGTTTGAGCTTTCAACTACTTTTTTGATATCCCTTGCAACTTTTATTTTATCTACACCTTCCATTAACTTGCACAAAATCAAAGCCACACGCCCATCCCTTGAAACGATGTTTTTGTAAATGTCCTTTGACAAAACATACCTTTTCAAATTCTCCGATTCCTCTGTCGTCCTTGGAATTGTATTCCCGTCAATCAATTTCCCAATTTCAATTCCCTCCTCACCGCCCTTTATATCAATTATGTTCGCCAAACTCGTCACATAGGAAACACCATCAACATATTTTAAACTTTCCGTCAATGCGTAAATTTCCGTCAAAACTTCCGGTTTAAAGACATCATCTGATTCAATTGCTATAACAGCGGTTAAATTACCTCCGTATTTATTCCCGATGTATTTTGAAAGTTTTACCGCCTCATCGCTTTCCGGCAAGTAAGAGACGAGGTCTGGATTAATTTTTAGATTTTTCATTGAATAAACGAAGAAAAGTGTCAAAGCCAAAGTCAATAAAATGAAAATCACCCTGAACTTAATTACAAACTCAGAAAATTTTTTCATCTCTATACCCGATTTATTTTTTAACTATGCCGTAAAAAAGAACATCAAGCAAATTATCAAGGTCGCTTTCGCTCCATTTGACATTGCCTTTAAAAATCCATGTCTCAAACCCTTTCAACGCAATCAAAATCGCAAGTGTTGTCATCTCAATGTCCTTGATTTTAAAAATTTTCCTCTCTATCCCCTCTTTTAAAATTTCAGCAATCGCATTGAATTCCTCTTCGTCATACTTTTCCCTGAACTTTTCAATGAATTTGAAATTCTCAAGATATTCATCGCTCAAAGCACTATAAAAGTTTGCAAGTTGCTTCATCGCCTTCATCCTTGTGATGACATAAGCCCTGAGCTTTTCCTGCGGATCTTTCACCCCTTCAAGCGCCTTTGAAATTTTCCCCTTCAAAACACTTGCCTCTCGCTCAATAACAGCTTGAAATACCTCCTCCTTGTTCTGAAAGTAATAATAAAGCGAACTTTTCGCTTTCTTCACCGCTTTCGCAATCTCATCCATACTTGTCTTCCTGAAACCGAACTTGGCGAAAATACCACGGGCAATTTCAACTATTTCCTCCCTCGCTTTCTCAATATCAACCATACCGATTTTTCGACCAATTTGTTCTTTTGGTCGAAATTTAATAATCGCCTTTGTAAAAGTCAAGTTTTGAGATTTCCATGCGCTTTTTTAAATTGAAAATAAAAATGCCAAAGTTTGTAACTTGCATCAATTGCATTGACGGAAGAACTCAACTCCCAGTGATAGAATTCCTGAGGCGAAAATATGATGTTGATTTTGTAGACCTTATAACCATCCCTGGAGCTGATGGCGTTTTAGCTGGTGGGGAAAAGGAAATAATTGAATTAGTAAAGAAAAATGTCGGAATTTCAATCATAGCGCATTCTTCACGACTCGTGGCAATTGCAGGGCACTACGATTGCGCAGGAAATCCAGTTGATGAAAAAATACATATTGAAAACATCAAAAAATGCATTGAGGTAATTTCAAATTGGGGATACGAGGTTGAAGTTATAGGGCTGTGGGTTGATAAGACATGGAATGTAAATCAAGTTGAGTAAAAAAAGCGGGGCTTTAAAAGCCCCGCTTAAAAGATCAAGTATAAACTGTTAAGAATGTCTCAACAAGTTTACGCTCGTAATAGAAGACACCTTTACCCATTGTCTCTTCGGTCCAAATGATCGGTTTTGCACCTGGATCAAATAGGTAAGCGGTGTAACCTCCAAATGTTTCAATTCTATTCCCGAAAGGATCAAAGAAATAAATTCCAGCACCGCGTGTAATTCCATGCCTTCCCGGACCCCAATCAATTTTCACATCGTTCATGACCATGATATCAGCTGCGTGGTAAATGTCTTGAGCGCTTGAAATATGAAAAGCGAAGTGATGCATTCCCTTCTCTCTTCCCGGAATTATAGCCAAATCGTGGGGTTGCTGTCTCGCCTGGTAAAGCCAAGCAGCAACTGGTTGACCCTCGCCATTGACAATATATTCAGTGGCTCTGAATTCAAGCACCTCTTCACAGAATTTAATCGTTTTCGTGGGATCGGGGGCAGTTATAAGCATATGGTCAATCTTCGGTGGATTTATCGCATCGTACTTCAAATTCCTTGGCCAGGGGTCGGGGCTTTCCTTCGGGAGAAGATTCCCAGGGATTTCAATATCATAGTAGATTTCAAATGTATGCCCCGATGGAATTGTAAATCTAATTGCCTTCCCTCGCTTGTAATCCTCCGGAATGACCTGATAAGGAACCTCATATTGTTTGAGCTTTTTCTCAAAGTAATCAACATCCTCAGGGTCAACCGTTCTAAATCCAGCCCTCACAAGTCCAGCTGAATCTGACTCAGTTAAAATCACAGAATAAGCAAGCTGGTCATCCCATGTCTTCAAATACGCTTGCTTACCGAGTTTTTCAACTTGGATCAAGCCGAGGACATTTGTGTAGAAATCAAGGGCATCGTCAAGGTTTAGAACCTTGACTTCAACATAGCCGAGACGAGATATTCTGAACGGCATAGCTTACCTCCCTAATTTTGTTTTTGGTTTAAAGCGCTGTTTTTGTCCCGAAAATGAGATTAAAATATCTTCTGTAATCAAACTCCTCTTCAAGCGGTGAGCCGTCAATTAAAGATATTTCAACATCTTCAAGTGGAATAGCTCTACAAGAAAGACAAAATCCATTTTCCTTTTCCTCATCCGATAACTTATTTTTTGAAACAAGCCCGAAATCAACTCTCCCTTTAACTTTTATTTTACAAATCCCACAACCACCTCTTGTGCAACCATGTGGAAGTTTTACATTGTTTCTCAAAGCTGCGCTTAATATCGTCTCACCCACTCTGCAAGTGAATGTAATATCGTTTGGAACCAAGCGAATTTTGAAAACACCATTCAACATAAAACTTTTCAACTTTGATTTTCAATGATTGAAATCGCATATTTTGCAATTTCTTCGTCTTGCTGTGATGTAGCCCCACTTACTCCAATACCTCCGATTATATCACCGTTAAATTTTATCGGCAATCCACCCGCAAATATCACAAGCCGAGATGTGTGAACTATACCGTGTAAAAGTGCTGGCTCATCCTTTATCATCTTGTACCATTCCCCAGTTGGAACACCAAACGCAACTGAAGTATATGCCTTGTTCAATGATATTTCAATGCTCAATATCGGAGCGCCAGTCATTCGCCTGAACTCAAGAAGATTTCCTCCATCATCAACGACGGCAATGCAAACTCTAACTCCAAGCTCTTTTGCCTTTTCCTCTGCTTTATTTAAGATTTCCCTTGCTATTTCAGAAGTTAACACATATTTTTGCTTTATTCCTTCCACTAATCCCTCGCTAAAAAATTTTTTACAAGCTCGTTGAATTCATCTTTTTTCTCTATCATTATCCAATGCCCAGTATCACCAAAAATGTGAAGTTCTGCTTTGGGCAATTTCTCAAAAATCCTCACGCTTATTTGCCATGGTATAACTTTGTCAAGTTTTCCATGCAAAACGAGAACGGGGATGTTTATCATCCCGAGTTTATCTTCAACATCCATTTCATCAAGATGCTTTTGATACGGCGGATAGAACATCTTCTCGTATGTCTCCTGAAATCCCGGTTGGATAGACGCGGAATACCTCAATCTCACAAGCTCATCCCCAACAAGTTCGGGGTTGCTTGAAAGATACCATATCACCTTTCTCATATTTTCAATGCTCGGTTTATATCCCCATATAAATTCAAGCCCCTCAGTTATCGGGAACTTCACCCCAACGCTTCCCATTATGACAATTTTCCTTATCCTATCCTGAATTTCAAGCGCAAGAGCTAAAGCCAAGGCACCGCCCATTGAATTACCTACAATGTTAAGTTCTTTAAGGTCAAAGTGTTCTACAAAGTCAACCAAATGTTTAACCCTGCTCTTATGCGTGTATTCAAAATTTTCGGGTCTTTCAGTGTATCCGAAGCCAACCACATCCGGGGCAAATACCTCAAATCCATTTTCAATGAAATAAGGCAATGTCAACCTCCAATTTGCCCAAGCTGAAACCCCCGGACCACTTCCGTGAATGAATAAAACAGGTTTCCCTTTTCCACCCCTATGAAAATGGGTCCTTAAACCGCCGATTATTTCATATTCGCCAACCTCAAGTTCTTTTATCTCGCTTAAATCAAGCATAGAACCCTTTTTTAAATTTTTGAAACTATTCCAACTTTTGAACCGCCGGTAACTCTATCTTTCTCGGTGAAAAATCTTTCAACATAAATATCCTCCGAAAACAACCTTCCTCGCATCAATGTCTTAACACATGCGTCAACCATTGGCGGTGGTCCAGAGATATATGCTTTAAATCCCTCAAACTTTTGAAATTTTCGCGCAAGAACTTCATGAACGAAACCAATTTCACCGCTCCAGCCCTCTTCTTGATTGTCAACCGACGGGATGTAGTGGAAATTTTTATATTCCGCTTCTATACCATTGAAAAATTCAAAATCGTAAATATGGGACTTTGACCTTGAGCCGTGAAATAGATACATCTCTTGCTTTAGTCCTGACCTCAAAGCATCAATTATCATTGATTTTATCGGGGCAAGCCCAGTCCCGCCAGCGAGGAAAAGAATCGGGTTTTCATAATTTTTCCTCAAGAAAAATCTACCAAACGGTCCCGCGAACTTAACAAGTTCCCCTTCGTTCAAATCTTCAAACACATATTTTGAAGCAAGCCCGCCGGGCACCCTCCGTATTTGAAGTTCAATTTCTGAGTTCCCATCAACTTCCGGTGCAGAGGCGATTGAAAAAGCCCTATTTTGCCCTGTCCCCGGAATATCAAGCTGGATATATTGCCCGGCGAGAAACTTTATCCTATCACCTTCAATTGAAATTATCAAACGCCTTGTGTCAACCGCGCAATCTTCAATTTTTGCCACCCTCCCAATAAAATCTTTA
>Ga0209670_101037_pt1 | contig 13859 bp, 9 predicted proteins | sample PerSpoBPS_BMetaG_FD_184741 | JGI IMG/M metagenome (GOLD analysis project Ga0209670, IMG submission 184741) | Thermal spring microbial communities from Yellowstone National Park, Wyoming, USA - Perpetual Spouter B (PS_B) MetaG (SPAdes) (version 3) | ecosystem: Environmental > Aquatic > Thermal...
TCCACTTATCAGTAAGGTCAAGTGAAAATGCATAAACTTTCCCTGCCTCTGTCACAAAATATACTGACCCCCTTATTGCGTCTATTGCAGGTGCTGTACTTATTGCTCCCAAAACCTGCTTTGAGTTCAATATGCTCAAAGTCTTGCTCATCACAAATACCCAGCCCGTCGTCGTCCCCAAATATACTTTACCATCCTTTACAGCGCATCCTCCTACTACACCCCTTAAATCTTGTGTCCCTATCAGGTTCCCATCGCTATCCACAGCGTGGAATTTACCATCAACTGTCCCCACAAATATTGTTGTCCTCTGACCCTCTTGAGATGCACACAAATGCGATGAAACCGCTGAACCTAAATTCTTCAACCACCTTATATTCCCATTCATAACATCCACAGAGATAAGATAACCAGTTGATGTCCCTACATAAATATTCTCATCGTCTATCACTGCTGATGTTGTTATACTACCTCCTATACCTCCACTCAAATCTACATTCCAGATTGTGCTGCAAGCTGGACTACCAAATCTCACACATGCTGAGTTTGACCAGGGTGATGCCCCAAAACCAGTTCTTTCTGCTCTCACACGATAACAGTATGTTGTGTCTGCGACCAGCCCCGATGAATGCACATGTGTTGTTGAGTTAGGAGCTTTTGTTGTAAGTAGTCCCCATCCTGAACCCGTGTTTACTTCTATCTTGAATCCTGTCTCTTGCGTTGATGAGTCTTGCCAGGTGAGTTTTATTGCATCTGAACCGCCTATATTTATCACTTCGGCAATAAGAGGAGAAGGAGAAGCCATAGCAACAAAACATCTTTCAGATGAATATCCAACCGAATATGAGCCTTGTTCCTCCGGAATTGAGTTATTTCCATTCCACCAATTAGTTATTCTTGCACAATAAACATTCTCCTCTGCAAACTCTTTCTCATAGTATTCCAACCCTAAAACCGACTCTTGTGTGTATGCAGAAGAACTTTGTAGTCTCCACTCAAAGTTTTGTCCAACTTCATAAGAGGAATTATCTTGCCAGAAAAATCTCATTACTCTTATATTTGGTGCGCTATCTACATTGAAATGTGATGGTGCTTTCAGCCCTCTTACACACTTCGGACCTACCCATGATGATAAAGTCAAAGAACCCCCTACATTTAGTTTGAAGCTTGCGACCCTGAAACACCACCTTACATCACCAGGCAGTGAAAACTCTATTGTGCGAAGGCCTGTTCCTGTCTGCGTTGTTGAATCTGACCACCATTCATATCTTGTCCAACTTATACCATCTTGTGTCCACTCTATTGCGAACCCATCTTCATTATCTGATGCATCTTGGAACCTCACAACATATTTCGCATTCGCTCCCATAGCTTCTGAACTATAAGCAGTTATCGGCTCCAAAGAAGAAGGCGGATTTGGCGCAACAGTTACACATCTTGGAACAGTAAACGCTGAACATCCTACTGAATTACATGCCCTCAATTTGAAACACAAAGTCTGACCCGGTTGCAAACCAGCATGGTCGTGTTGCGTTGTACCTGCTTGGAAACCGATTCGCGGACTACCATAATCATAATGCGGAGTATCATCTGTAAATGGTCCGGAAGGAGACGGAGCTGATACAAGCTGATAATAGTCTTCATCTGGATTTGAAACATCCTCCCACACAACACGAGCTATATCCGGTGGAACAAATATAACATCAAATCCTGACGGAACAGGTGGAACTCCTCCTACCCTCACTGCTATATCATCTACTTCATCATATGAGCCCCCGGGACACCCAGATGGTAATGGAGGCGAACTTGACCCACTTACAACCGCTCTTATAACATACCATGTAGCAAAATTAGGTGTGAAAGTAAATGTTTTATCTTCCACACGATTTGAACCAGAGCAAGCCTGAGATCCCACTGCATTCCACGAAATCGTTGATATTCCTGATGTCAATAAATGAACATAGTCACCAGTTGAACTGCAAAATACCCTTACCGTAACTACTATTGGGTAACCTTCTTGGAAACTTGGTCTATCTGTACTCAGAGTTATCCTCTCTATGCTTCTTGATGAATACCAGTCTCCACCTGTACCATCAAGACAAGAAGATAAGTACCATGCATTCGGTGTGTTTGACTCAGGTCTACGAGGCAGAGTATCTCTTGACACAACTAAATCACAAGTTGAGCAGTCATTTACTCCTCCATCACATCTTGGAACTTTCCAAGTTGAATTATACACGGCACAGTTTGCGCTCACAGATGAAATTGTTGCGCAATCCCATACAAAATCTGAACAACCATTCCCATTACATGCTCTCAAAGCATAACATCTATATGTTCCCTCAGGAAGAGGTCTATCTAAATACCAAGTTGTGTTTGCGGAAAGTGGTGAAGCAGGATGAGAATTCCACTTTGAAAAATCTGGATCAAAAGTATCCGTCCATCTTAACTCATAGTTATCTTCATACTGAACATCCGACCAAGATAAAGTTATTGCGTCTGGTGCCACACCTTCTGCCTTAAAGTCTGAAGGCGCCTGAGGAACACCTACCACAAACACAAGGTCATCTGTATCTCCATCTTGATTGCTTCCTCCTGCACATGTGACAGTTGATCCAAATGCCCCCTGCTTGAACATCGCCCTTATAACATGCCTACCAGGTTGATTAGCTAATGTTATTGTAGTTCTGATCAAAAGATTAAACCCAGAAGATGTACAAGTTGCAGTAATAACTCTTGTGAATGTTGGTGAATCTGCATTCGGCGAATAAAGCAAAACAAGATAGTCGTTCAGGTAGTTCGGATGAGTTGGGTCACAATACACAAGAACTGAAACTTCTATGGGCTGACCCGGCTGGAATGTTCCGGTACCAGACAAATCTCTTATCTCTATCCTTTCTATACTTTCTGTTTGAAGGTATCCGGGAGTGGCTGGACCATCATCTTGGCATAAACCAAATAAAGTGTTAGGTTGGTTGGGTTCTGGTGTTCCCGAAATATTATCTCTTGATTTTATAAGGTCACAAGTTGAACATGCACCCGTACCCGCTGGACACTTCGGAGTCATGTAAGCTGGGTCTCCATCTGATGTCGTGTTATCGTATGTGGCACAAACTGGCAAAGATGATGGAGGTTTTGCTTTAACATAAAAAACAAAATCATCCGCATCACGATATGTATAGCTTGAAGGACAAATATTACCGGTTACAGGGGTAGTACTTGGATTTCTTCCGTCTAAAACTCTAACTGCGTGCCAACCTTCAACATTATCAAGCCTTAGAACATAAGACATATTATACCAGTAGTCATTAACTCCTCCCTCGGGACACTGTACTGTTGTAATATATCTCCAATTTGTTACAGGTGAAGGTGAATAAGTCACACCAGAAGCATAAGCTAAAACCATCTCAGAATTTGAATTTCTATCGCAAGTTACAAGCCAAAGAATCTCTACGTTTTCCCCTCCTTCAAACTTTCCAGATGGAGCTAAACTCTTTATATTTATCCTCCTTATCTGATCTTCTAGATTGTTGTTATTAGAGCCATCCGTTCCATCTTGACACTGGGAAAATAAAGTGTTCGGTTGGTTTGGCTCATTTCCTCCGTTTGCACATTGGAAAAACCCTCTTGGGCTCTCTCTCGGATCATTTACATTATCTCTGCAAGGAACCAAATTGCATGTCCCACACCAGCCATCTCCATAACACACAGGAGCTTGAAAACTTGAATTATAAACTCCGCATGTAAAACTTGATGGGGGGTTCTGCACAGTAAATACAAGGTCATCATGATCGTAAATTGTTGAAGCGGTATAGCACGCTTGTGTATTTTGGGCTGCATTTGAATTCTGAATCCTTGCTCTTATTGCCATATTACGAGGAAGAGAGGAAACAGTAGGTAAGGTCATGATAAAATTAACTGATGTTTCACCCGGTATCCCTGTTGTAGAGCAAAATCTTCTCAATACAGGTGGATTAGGAAATCCACTAATACTTCCTCCTCCGCAACCGCATCTCATAGAGCCAATATATGTAAATGTGGGCGGATTTGCATCTGCATTTGAAGTATACCAAACATCTATCCATTGATTTATATTATTACACCACGCTCTGACTGTGACTTTTATGTTTCTTTGATCCGTAGCAGTGGGTCCGCTTTGTATAAATCCGCTTTCTGCCACAGATTCTACTTGAATTGATATTATCCTTACACCCGCATCAGTGCCCGTTCCAGCTCTATCTGAACATGAGTTATAAAGAGTATTAGGTTGGTTGGGTTCTGTATAACCGGAGGCATTATCGTTCCCGTCTATAAGTCCGTATGTAGAACAACCTAATACATCAGTAGGACATTTTGGAGCTTTATATGTAGAGTTATAAACAGCACCTTGAAGAGATTTAGGTTCTAAATATCCTCCACGCCTATCTTCTATCGGAGGCAATTCTGGTAGAGGTTCTGAAATTTCCTCATATTCAGAAGGCTTAACCACACGAGCTAAATTCCCAGAAATAGAAAAATCTATAACATACCTTGCATTATCTCCTTCTCCTTCCACTCTCACACCTTTCAAAATCAACCCTTTTATATCCCCTGCTTTTAAATCTTGGTTTATGCTCCTCAAAAGAACTGCTACACCCGCCCCTAACGCCGCTGAATATGATGTACCCCTTACCACGCAGTAGCTCCCATAATTGCTACTTTCACCTTCTCCTGTACATGTTGTAAATATGCTTTCACCAGGCAAATATAAATCTACCAAGCTCCCTCTGTTTGAAAATGTTGAAATCCTCCCGGTTATATCTACTGCTCCAACCAAAAGAGTGTTTTGTGGAAATAGGTCTTTTACACTCGCTCCAACCCCTACCCATTTTGCATCTCGTCCCTCATTTCCTGCTGACTGCACAAATAAAGCATCATAGTATCTTACATACTGAAATACAACTGAGAAAACTTCTCTATGATACTCCAAAATCGCCTCAGCTTCTGGATTTCCTTCGGGACTTATACTTCCCCATCCTAATCCCCCAGCAAATAATATTACTTTTGCCTTGTCTTGCAGAGCTAAAACTATGCTCTGAACCAAAGAACTCAAACTCCCATCTATAACATACACCTTTATATCCCCTCTCCAAATTACACCTGCTATTCCTTTTGAGTTGTTCCCTACTGCCCCTAAAACTCCAAAACGCTCACTCCGTGATTTTGCGCCCAGTCTGCTCCTTCACCATCAACACCCCTTCTCAAATCATATTCCAAATCCTCATGCTTTCTTATCCCAAATTCTATAACCGCAACTGGAACTTTCCCACGAGTTTCCAGATTCCAAAGTTTTGGCATATTAACAGCTTCAAAATGCCAGTTATTTCCTCCCGGGGTTTCATCCCAGCTATCAAATAGAGGGTCAAGAGGAACATATCCACCCAAAATCGCTGATGGTTTCATTCTCATATTCGGAAACGCTCTTATACTCCCATCAAAATTCCGCAGCTCTGAAACAATTTGCTTTATCTCCTCTGGTGTTCCGGCTGGAACCTTCGCTTGCAGTAAAACTCCTATTTTTCCTTTTTCAGATAAAAACTCTATCTCTCCCAAAATAGAGAATTCTCCTTTTCTTGCTGTTATAATCTGAGAAACTTTTGATTTCTTGTTCTCTACATCAGATTTGCTATTCCCTACGATATAAATTAAAATCTGATTTTTTGCGAACTCCTGACCTGTTTCCTCATATAAAACAAACTCTTCAACTTTTTCAAATTCGTCTTTTATAACAACAAGTTGATTTTTTTCTTTTTCTTTTTTTATTGCACAGTTTGAAAAAATCAAGGATGCAAAGATAAAGATTGTGAAAAAAAGACAACCATAAGATAAACTTCCGCACAATTTTTTTGCTTTCAGCATATTTTCCCCTCCTCCTCAATCATAAATTTACAATTTTTATCTAATAATATAACATAATTTTTGAGTTTTGTTATTTTTGAGCAAATTTTTCTGAAAAAAAAACAGACTTTTGTTAGCAATATCAACAATTCTTTTTGATTTTTGTTTTTTCTCATTTTTCTCTGCTTGAAAATTCAAGGGATTCCGAAGGGAGGTTTATGGAAAATGGAGTTTTGAAATTTTTATTAGCTATGCTAACTATTTTTCTGCATATTCTTTGAATGCTATTGCAAATGAACTAATACCTTTTTCCCTTAGCTCTTACAACATAATCACCTTTGACCCAGTTTTTTGAAACCAAAAGACCGACCGATAGTTTTTCCCAGAAAACCTTATTTATTCGGTGATGAGGAATCAAAAAGTAGCAGTGGGAAATTTAGAAAGTCAGCAATTCTGTGTTCTATAATTATGCTTTGATACTGACTTGGTGCGCTCAAAATATAAGTAGAAGAAGAAAACTTAATGGATATAGTCGTCGCTCCTGATTCAAATATAACTGCCGCAGATAGTAGATAAGGGAGACCATCTACTCCGTCTTAAACAAGTTCATACAGTAAAAGTAAATCTCTTATAGGTTTTGGTTGAATTTTTTTCGCTCCAAAAAATTTGCAAACATCTATCTTCGCAAAATCAGGAAGTGGAATTTCTTTTATTCTGGTGGGCATGAACAACCCCGGAAAATTTACAATTTTAGATACATCAAATTTATCAGGTCTTTCAGAAATATGAATTTCATTGTCTTCTTTTGAGTAATCAAATTTTTCTCTTCCGTTTTTTAGAACTTTTACTAAATTTTGAGCCGTTTCTGATGTGAAACCTCCTGGTAAAGCTAACTCGCCAGTAGCGGCTTTACCCATGAAATTGAAATTTTTTACTTTCTGCGTTTTCCTTGAATATCTTTTGAAATAGCCTGAAATCTTGCAAAAAGCTAAAATATAACTTGCAGATTAAAAGGTTAAAAATAAAAAAAATAAAATAATAATAAGGAGGTTAGTATAATGGCAGAAAATGTAATAAAAGAATATCCAGAGGAAATTGTGGAAGTAACGGAGGAGAGTATAAAAAAATATATGGAAGGTATAAGTGAAAACAATCCTGTATTTTTAAAAGATGGGGTAAAAGCTCCACCACTTTATGCAACGGCTTTATCTATACCTTTCACAGGAAAAGTTCTTTTTGATGATGAAGTAAATCAAGGGGTCAATCCTATGAGAGTTGTTCATGGTGAGCAGGATTCAAGAATTTTTAGATTAATAAAGGCGGGAGACAAGATAGGCATAAAGACGAAATTTCTGGGGATAGAACAGAAAGAAACCGGAACTATTTTTCTTGTAAAAGCGGAACAATATGACAAAACAAAAGGTGAAAAAATAGGAGAAGGATATCATTTATACTTTATAAGAGGAGAGAAAAAAGGCGGAGGAGAAAAGAAGAAAGAAGAAGAGAAGAAAGAGTTTGGTCAAAAGCTTTATGAGTGGAAAATCAAAGTAGCAAAAGATCAGCCTATAAAATATGCAGAAGGCTCAGGAGATAGGTTCCCAATCCACACAGATGAAAACTTCGCAAAAGCTATGGGATTTCCAACAATAATACTGCACGGTATGTGTACGATGGCGTTCGCTACAAAATCTGTAATAGACAATGTATGTGAAGGAGATCCAACAAAAATAAAAAGAGTAAGATGTAGGTTCTCAAAAATAGTCCTACCGGAAGATGAACTTACCTTCATAGGTTATGAGAGCAAAGAAAAACCAGAAATAGGAAAAAGAAGAATTGATATAGTTGCAATAAACCAAAATGGAGAAGAAGTCTTAAAGAACGCTTTCGCAGAAATTGACTGAAAATCTTTATTTTTTTCTTAAGAAAATCTCTTTCTTTTTTTCATTATCTTTCCTGTTTCGCTTGATTTGAAAATCTGAAAACACTTCTCTCTTTACTTTGTCACAATCATTAGGAATTAGATTTCTAAGAGAAGAAATCTTGCAAGTCACCAAATAAGTAAAATTTAATTTTGAGCTTCAAGTAAAACTGCAAAACTTGAATAATGAAGAAGATAAAAAAGCAACAGAGAAAGATAAAAAAGCAACAGAGAGAAAAGAGAAAGGAATACAAAAAAGAGTTAAAAAGGTTTGATACAATTTTAAAAGAGATTTTCTCCGAAGCAATAGGAACGATTTATTACTTAGCAATAGGTAAAAAAATAGGTAAAAAAGTCAGAGTTATATCTGCAGAAATAAGTTTGGTAAAGACTTTTCGCCCTGATATTTTAGTTGAGGCTGACGGAGAGATAATTCAGGTTGAAATCCAAGCTCAACAAGATAAAACTTTGCCACTCAGGATGTTTCGCTATTACTATGCAATATCAGAAAAATATAAAAAAGAACCAACGCAAATAGTTTTATTTGTTGGTAAAGGAAATCCTCCTCCATCAGAGTACAAAACTCCTAAACTTGCCTTGAAATACAAAGTTTTAGACATGAAGAAAATAGCCCCGGCTGTTTTCATAAAAAGCGAAAAACCAGCAGAAGTTATTTTAGGGATTTTGGCAGGGAAATTCAAAGATAAACCCAAGATAATAAAGAAAGTCAAAAAGAGAATTGTAGAAATTTTGAAAAACGAAGAAAAAATCATATCATAAAATATATAGATAGCATAAGCTTTTTAGCAGGTTTATTTGATATTGAAATAAAGGTTAAACCTATGCCAATACAAGTTGATATTAGAAAAACCTTTCTTTATAAGTGGGGAGAGAAAGAAGGAGAAAAGAGAGGATTTGAAAAAGGGAAACAAGAGGGCTTGAAGGAGGCAATTTTATTAGATGTTCAAATCAAGTTTGGCAAATCAAAGACAAAAGAGGTAAAAACTCTCTTGGAAAAAGTTGACGATGTAAATTACCTCAAAAAAATAAAGAGGAAAATAATAGAAGCAAAGAACTGGGATGATTTTATCAAAACATTCAGAAACCACAAGTGAAATAAAGGTTAAACCTATGCCAATACAAGTTGACATAAGAAAAACTTTCCTTTACAAATGGGGAAAAGAAGAAGGGTTAAAAGAAGGAGAACAAAGAGGTCTCGTAAAAGGTCTTAAAGAAGGTGAAAAAAGGGGATTGTAAAGGGTCTTAAAGAAGCAATTTTGAGAATTGTCCAAGTAAAATTCAGTAGCTCAAAAGCAAAGCAAATCAAAAGCCTTTTAGAAAAAGTAGAAGATATAAATCATCTGAAAAAGATAGAAACAGAGGCAATAAAAGCAAAAACTTGGGAAGATTTCGTCAAATTTCTCAAAAACTCAAATTCAAAAAAATAAAAACTCAAAATAGGCAATAATAAAACAATTACTATTCAATCAGCTCCGAACTTAGTAAGTTCCAAGACCAAAGTTATCTCTCCTTTCAATTTTCCTTTTTTTTCAATCATTCTTTTCACAAAATCAACATTTCCGAAAATGTATTCTTCATGAACTTTTGTCATCTCCCGTGCCAAGAGCAAATTTATATCTCCGAAAACGTCTTGAATATCATTCAATGTCTCAGATATTCTGTGAGGAGATTCAAAAATAACAACAGATAAAGAAAAAGGTAATTTATCTAATGCATCTTTTACTTTTGAAAGGAAACTTTTTCTTCCCTTTTTTGGTAAAAAACCTAAAAACAAAACCCGCTGAATAGGAATGCCCGAAACAGAAACTGCCGAAGAAAGTGCAGAAGGTCCTGGAACTGGAATAACAGGAACTCCTATTTCCCTACACTCCCTTACAAGAAAAGAACCGGGATCAGATAATCCAGGGGTTCCAGCAGACACTAAAAGAACAGCTTTCAAATTCTCATTTTTTATTTCCTCAGCTATTTTCCGAGCTAAATCTTTCTCCCGAGGAGCTGGCATATAGATCAATCTTTTTTTTAAGCCCAAAAAGTTCAGAATCTTTAAAGCTCTTTCTCTTGATTCACAAACTACTAAATCTGCTTCTTTTATTACTTCCTTTGCTCTTTCACTCAAATCTTTGAGATTCCCAATCGGAGTTGCAACAACAAAAAGTACCATTCTTCAATCTACTATTTCAAAATTTTCAGGAGAAATGTAGTTTCCAAATTTCTTTTGAGCCGAAATGAGCCTTTGTTTTTGCTCCTCCAAAACATCAAAAATTTCACCGGGAACATCCTCCTCATTTTCCCAGAATTTTTTCGCTCTTTCAATCTTCGCAAGATTTTCCTGAACTCTTATCGTAAATTGTTTGATATAATCTTGCTTTGAGTAATCTTTCTTCAAAACTGATTTGAAAAGATAAGCTAAATCTTCGTAGAGAGGAATAAGTCCTGTTGGGGTTTTTCTTACTTTAACTTCACCGTGAACTCTTAACTCCATCCATTTTACCCAAACGTGTTTATCTAATTTTGAATTTAGAAATTCTCCTGTATCTAAATCTTTAAGAAAGTAATTAACTCCAAAAATCAATGGGGCTTTTTTGAGTTTTTTACCAAATTCAATGTAATTTTTCACATAAGTGCCAAGAGGTATTGAGACAAAATCTTGTATGCTCATAATATTGATTTCGTATTTTCCCTCCTCTCCCACAACAGCAAATGTAGTTTCTGTTTCCAAAGAAGCTCCATAAGCCACAACACCGTGAGCCCAATCAAAACTTTGCTGAACCGGAACATAAGCTCTGTAATCTCTTCCGCCAAACATAATACCTTTGAGTTCAACTCCATCTGGATTTTCAAGGTTTTCATCGCAGTTTTTCAGAGCTTTTAGAGAAACAGCATATCTTGCGTTTTTATGAGCAGGAGGGATTTCTTTTCCATCCTTATCTTTTTTGCCCTCATACCAGTATCCTGAAAAGTTTATTCCTTCTTTCGGCAATTCACACCCCATACCAAGCCACAAAGCTCTTCCGTCTTTCACTAAAACATTACTGAATATAATCTCGCCCGGGGAGTTCAGAACCTCCCAAATTAGAGGATCATCTTTTGGATTGACATCTTGTATTATACCAAATATACCTTTTTCAACATTCACAGCTCTCGCTACACCATCTATATTTCTTACAAAAGCTAAATCATCAGATAATATGCTTTCTCCCGGAAGCATAGCAGTAGAGGTTTTACCACATCCTGATGGAAAAGCTCCGGCAAAATAGGTTTTTCTACCACCAGGACCATTAACTCCTATCAGCATAAAATGTTCTGCAAGCCAACCTTCTTTGTGAGCTTTTCTTATAGCAAGCCTTAAAGCAAGTTTTTTGAAACCAACAGAATTTCCTGCATACTGGGTATTTACAGAATAAACTGTGTTGGTTATGTAATCAATATAGATTCTTTTTTTATCGTAATTTTTTGAAACTTGATTTTCATCAAGCTCTCCGGCTGAATGCAAGAACTTGAAAATATCAACTCCATTTTCTGGCAAATTCACAAACATCTCATATCCACCACGATATAGAACATTTATTGAATGAGCAACATACCAACTATCCGTACACTCAACGCACGGTATTGAAAACACAGAATTTACAGGTCCCAAAGAAGCAAAGAGAACAATCATAGTTTTTCCTTGCATAGATTCTCTGAAAAGATTTAGTATTTCGTCTAATCCTTCATCTCTATCTATTTGGTTAAGTTTTTGCGATAATTTCTCTCCTTTTGGAACCAAAAATTTTGTCACAGCTCTATCTCTACCTTGATCATAAATTCCGTCAAAGTGATATGTATGTCCCGGAGTAAGAAGCATCTTTTCCTCACCAGACACAACAGCCATATTCTTTATATAAGCTATTTCATCAGGGGTATCAGAGCATATAAAAACATCTTTCGGAGAACACAGCTCAATTGCGTCAAGAATAAATTTATGAACTTCCTTGTTTTTTATTTTCACAAGTTTTTTGAATTCACTTTCCTTCAAAATATTCTCCAACTTTGCTAAAAATTCATTCATCCAATTTACCTCCTTACAAAAACAGAAAAAAAATAATGCAAATAAGTAAAAATAAAATAAAATAGAAAAAAATAGAAAAGTATAGAAAAAAGAAAAACAGAGATTAAGAAATTAAAAAAATCCGAAAAATTGTAAAATGAGGAAAAAATCTATGACGAATAGAAAATATGGAGCATTCTTAAAGCATTTCTTATGTTTACCTCTACTCTTATCTCTTATAGTATGCAAAGATAAAAATAAACCAAAAGAGAATGAAGTAAGAAATGAAATAAAATTAGAAGATTTCTGCAACCAAGCACTGGAAATACACAAGACCAGAATCAATAAATTCTCTCTGTGTTTTGGTGAAAATATAGAAAAAGCATACAATTCAGAGAGGAATAAGATTGCAGAATTTTATCAGAACTGCTTGACTTATGTTTATGAGATTACAAGATATATCACCGAGAGAAAAACAATAGAATACGATGGTAAAAAAGCATATGAAATAATAAAAAAAACCGAAGAACTCTTGAATCAAGATTGCAAAGAGATAAGAAAAAAACCAAAGTCAATTCTGATACTAATCCAGAAAAATCTGATGGAACTACAAACTTCATTTTATGGAAAACTTAAAGAAGGGGAAACTTGCTATCACGATTTAGAATGCTCACCGGGACTTATATGTGATGGAGGATGTCCAGGAACATGCAAAATAACCAAACAAAAGGAAGAGGTTTGCCAAGAAGATAGAGAATGCAGCCCTAATCTTGTATGCCTGAATGGTATTTGTACTGAACCCGGGGACGAGGGAAAATTTTGTAATAATGATTTCCAATGTAAGGAGGATCTTGCATGCATAAGATATAAATGCACAAGACTAAAACAAGAGGGAGAAAGTTGCGTAGATTCATCGGATTGTGAAATTCTTTGTAGCGCTGATAAATTATGTACAATATTAGCTACATCAGAGGAAGGTGAAAGTTGTGGAATATTTGCAGGAAACAGAATATATAAAATATGTAATGTAGGATTATACTGCAAAGAAATGAAAGAAAAAGAGGGAGGAAAGCAAACAGCTCAAAATTTCATCTGCTCTCCAAGAAAAAAAGAAGGTGAAAATTGTAAAGAAGGTGATAGCTGTGATATAGGATCATATTGCTCCCTAGATGAAGGAGTATGCAAAAAATTAAAAAAAGAAGGAGAAAAATGTGGAAATGATTATGTATGCGATCTCGGACTTATATGCGACAAAGAAGAAAAAGTATGCAAAAAACCATCAGATACAAAAAATAGGAAACCAAAAGGAGAAAGCTGCACAAAAGATGAAGAATGTCAAAGCTTAAATTGCAAATCTCAGATTTGTTGCTCTCCCTTCAATATATAGTTAATCCATCTGAAACTTATATATTCCATTAATCTATGCAACTTGGAATAGTTTCTGCTGATAAACCCAAAGCTAACTTAGCCTGCCCAAGCTCCCTTCTCCAAAAACACAAATTATGAGCCTGTTTCAAATAGCCAAACTGGTATATAGTTGGATTTTCTACATTTTCTATAAGAAGCTCTGGACGAGGATAAAAGAAATTCTTAGCTCGCCTTTTTACAACTTCATCTGCTTTATTGAGAATCTGCACAGAAGTATCAAGCTTTTCAGAAAATTCTTTACCATAAGAGTGCAAAAATATAGCTTCATAAAGGTTTCTCATAAATTTTACTCTCAAATATGTTATATCTAATCCATCTTTTAACTCCAAAATAAGAGGATCAGATTTTGAATCAGCAGGGAAATTTCCCAAAAGAGTTCCAATTTCTTTTTCCATATTAGCAAGGGGTTCAAGAACATTTTTTTCAAATCTCTGCTTTTCAGCATCAGACATTTTGACTAATTCTTCAAATGTTATCCTACAAGGTTGAGAAAAGAAAACTTTGCTTTGACATCCAAGATGAACATAGAAATCCTCACCAACAATATAAGGAGTTAGCCTTTTTCTTATCAGATAATCATACTGA
>Ga0209670_101060_pt1 | contig 13635 bp, 18 predicted proteins | sample PerSpoBPS_BMetaG_FD_184741 | JGI IMG/M metagenome (GOLD analysis project Ga0209670, IMG submission 184741) | Thermal spring microbial communities from Yellowstone National Park, Wyoming, USA - Perpetual Spouter B (PS_B) MetaG (SPAdes) (version 3) | ecosystem: Environmental > Aquatic > Thermal...
AATCCGAAGGAGTTAGAAAATGCAGTTTATCATGTATATAGAAAAATCCAAGATGAAAAAATATTAAATTATTGGGCTTCAGCTATTGCAATCATAACAGTTAACTTAGATAGTGAAATTATAAGTGATTTAAGAAATGACATAAAAGAGTTAGTGAAAATTGCAAAAAGGTACAATTTGACTCTTGAGAAAAGCTGATGAATTGATTTGAAGAAACTCCTATTCTTTAAGTAGATGTTAGCATACTCCTATTAGAGAACTTAATTTCCAGAATGAGATAACCATTATAAATAAGAGAGTCTCTTTGCTTCTAACCATTTTATAGATTTCTTAAATGAATATATATATATCAGCTATTAGTAAATAGAAAGGTTAAACAATATGAAAAATAACATTAAGGATCAAATAAACATTGTTAATATTGAGTGGCCAGAAGTATATGCTATTCACATCAATCTTAAAACAAATAAAGAATTAAATGAAATCAACTTAGCTTGGATAAAAGAGATCGCAAAAGCAACAGGTTGGGAAGAAAAAGAAGTTATGGAAGAAATTAAAAATTTAGACGTTGCACCTGCACAAAGGACTAAACATTACAAAGCTTTATTTGATAAGTACTTAAGAGAAGCAATAAATGAATTCGATAAGGGGAATTATGAACAAGCATCTGAAAAAATTTGGGGCAGCTTTACTGCTTTAGTAAAATATCACGCTGCAAAAAACAACATTCCTGTATTTCACTGGGACCACAGAAAAATTAGAAACTACATAAACAACAACTTGTCTGGTGATTTGCGCAATTTATTTAAAGATTTATACGATAACGCATATCAACTTTACATATTGTTTTATGAAGGAATTAAAGATGAAGATCTTGCTTCTTTCAAAATATATTGGAACAGGACATATGAACTATTAAATAAAATTTTATCCGTAATCTAAATGTTAATAAATTAGTTTTAAATTACATATCCTTAAAATTAATACAATTTATAAGAAGCTTAATTATCTTAAAAGACCAGGAAATTGCTGATAACGAATCAGCATAAATTATACTAAGAAAATAACCTGGAACCTTAAATATTACGCATATGTATATTTTATATGCCTAAAGTTACTACTAAGTTTCAAATTACTATCCCCAAAGAAATTAGAGAGAAGATCGACTTAAAACCTGGTGAAGAATTTGAAGTTGTTGTTTTAAACGATAACGAAATTCTTTTGAGAAGGAAATTTAAAAGAATTAGAAATCCGCTGGAAATACTCATAGGAAAGAAAGAATGGAAAGAAGAAATTTCTCCAGAAAAATTAGATGAGTTAAGTGAGGAATGAGTTATTTATATACAGAAAGTCTTATGATATCTAAAGAAAAGAGCAATAATTTTCGTGATGACTTCTTCTAATTATTTGTTTTTAAGATGAAACTAGATATAATAATCAGTAGTAACTTATATTGATTAGATGGTTAACATATACGTTAAAGTTAAAATAGCTGATGAGACATTAAACAAGATTTTAGAAACTCAAGGAATCGTTGATGCTGGAGCAACTCTTACAGTTATACCTAGAAAGATTGCTTCTGAACTTGGATTAAAAACAACAGGAAGTAATATCGTAGAAACTGGTGCTGGAAAAATTAAGCTTGATCGTTCAAGAGCTTGGTTGGAACTTGAAGGAAAAAGTGAGATGATCCCTGTATTAATTTCTGATACCATCGACAAAGTTCTAATTGGTGTAACAACACTTGAAATTCTTGGCTTACAAGTAGATCCGATTGAAGGAAAGCTGAAAGAGTGGACTTTGCTTATGTATTAATTATATGTTTAACGTCGTTATAATATTATAATAAAATATGAGACACATAGAAGTAGAAGTTACATTAAGTGATATTCAACAAACTAAATCCATTAAAATTAATGCTCTTGTAGATACTGGAGCTACGTTAAGTGTAATTCCTGAAGAAATTTCCAAAGAATTAAATCTTTCTAAGACTGGTGAAAAAGCAAAAGTTCTAACAGGTAAAGGACTAGAAGAACTTGAACTGGCTCATGCAACTATTGAAATTATGGGTAAAAAGAGGATAATGCCTGTTTTGATCAGTAAAGAGATTGATAAAGTTCTAATTGGTGTAACAACACTTGAAGCCATGAACTTAAAAGTAAATTCTAAAACACAACAACTTGAAGAGGTTACAGCCTTTCTTTATTAAAAAGTCTTGCAAACTTTTCATCTTACGTTTCAATCTTCAAAAAATTTGTAAACTATCAAAATATTGATATCGAAAAACAATATAAGTGATCTAAAATCGTTCATTTGAAACTTAATCTTTATATTAATCTTTATATTATTAAACAGTTCAATAAATTAAACAAACATACTCTTAACATTCAGATAAGTTATTATGTGTGAAAATGTTAATGGAATTTGTGAAAAAGTATTATATAGTTAATGTTGACAAGAAAGGGAGGATTGTTATACCTAAAGAAATAAGGGATAAAATGAATATCCATGGTGAGGTTAAAATTATAGTTAAGAATGATGTTATAGAAATAAGACCAGTCTTAAAAAATCTTAATTATAAAGGAATTTTTAAAGTAAATTGGAACATATCAAAAGATGTGGATGAAATTTTGGAAGAAGCCTTTAAAGAGCGAAGCAGAACATGGTTAAAAGATATTTGATGTGAACATATTCGTATTTACTTAATTTACCATCTCAATTTTGTAGATGAAACTGAACGTTGATTTAATACTACTGAAGAAACATTGCTTACCAAATACTGCTTAACTCTATTCTATTTATCTCCTGCATAAAAATATTATAAAATATCTCTAATTACTTAGTAAAGAAAACCATGAATAGCTACGCTACTAGATTTTTTGAAATATACAAGGAATGGCCGGAGGTAGCAACTCTAGCCATGAAGTTTATTTATAAATTACCTCTTACAAGTATTGAAGAACAAAATCTTAAAGAACTTGCGTTAGCTACTGGTTTAAACATGGAGGATGTTAAGAACGAGCTTATCAATCTTGCTGCAGATCCGTCTGAAAGAATTAAAGATTACAAGGAGCTATTAGAAAAATATTATAAAGAAGCTTTAGAACTTTTTAATTCAAGTAATATTAGACAGGCTGGGGAAAGGATATGGGCTTCTGTGTTGTTACTTATCAAGCTCTATGCGTCTCTTAAAAGGATTTTTATAGCCTATTGGAGCCGTGGAAAGATAGATAATTTCATAGCTAGTAATGTGGAACCCAAGTACAAAAAATTTTTTAGAGAACTGGTAGATAGAGCTCAAATTTTACATGAACATTTCTATGAAGGACACTTAAATGAAGAGTTATTCAAAGAAAGATGGAATGAAGTAGTTGAATTATTTGAAAAAACTAGAAGAATGATATATGAAGAGTTTCAATTATAGGAAGGTTTCTAATATCTTGCCTTTAAATAATTACAACTTATATCAAAATTAAGAAATAATAATCAACATAATTCTGTAAAAGGGTATTTTAAAAGTCTCTAAAGATTTGATATTTCCTGATTAATTTCTATATGTTGTATAGATTTTTAAAAGAAGCGCCACTTTTAATAAAACTACTATAACTACCATACCAAAAACTGAAGTTCCTTTACATCCTTCAATTCAGGATATTTATTCAAATCAGGTTCTTTCAGCAGTTCTTCTGGAACTTCAGGAGGCAAAAAGAACTCTTCTCTAAATCTTTTAGCAGAATCAGGATCACGAAAATATACAACATCGTTTCCTATATATACTTTACCATTTCCTAGAAATTCACGAACTCTTACTAAATACTTTCTAAGCGATTCCCATCTCATTCTTGTATCTTTATCTACTTTACTTAAAGGATCTCCTTCTAATGAAGCCATAAAAAGTTCATACATCCCATCGAATACCCTAGGAGTAAAGTTCCAAGTCGCATAAACTTTTCCTTTCCATTCAAATAACTCCCATACAGGAGTTATATCTTTTCCTTCCTTATACTCAAAAACATGAACTCCAAAAGCTTTATTCAGCTCTTCTTGACTTACCTTTTTTACATTCTCAATTATCACTACCAACTGTACGCCCATTTTTATAATATTAAGATAAATTCTCTTTAATTAATTTATGACTATACGCTATGGCCCGCACTTACGGGTCATCTTATTAAAATCAAAAACTTCTTATTTAAAAGCATAAAAATAAAACACTTTATCTTTTAAACTAGTACATAACTTTAAAACACATTTTGCATTGTACTTTGTATAAATAACGTTTTAAATAATGTAATGTAATTTTTCATATCTTATGTTAAAAATCACAATCACAACTCCTGTTTATCCATATCCTAAAAGAGGAGTCTATACAGGAATAGAAAGACATATTGAGAACATTTCAAAGTATTTAGTTCTTAATAATTGTAAAGTAAGGGTTATAACTACATTTTGGAATGGAGGAAATAGCTACGACATAAAAAACGGTGTTGAAATATTTAGAGTTAAGGATGCAACTTTATATCTTGGAAGGGCTGCAGGAATGGCTGAGCTAAATTATCTTAGCTTTTCATTGACTTCTATATTGAAAAGTTTAGAACTAGACAGCGATGTTTTATTGCTAAATAATCAATCACCTTTTTCCTTCTTATCTAATGCAAAGCTTAAAGTCGGCTTAGCTCATCATGTAGATTATATTAAAAACTTTAAAGACATATTCGTAATACCTTTTGCTGATCTCTATTCTAAAATGACAAAAATAGATTATATCATTGCTCCAAGTTATTTTACAAAAAAGCAAATAATTGAAACTTTCAAAATACCTAGCGAGAAAATAGAAGTCATACATGAAGGAGTCGATACAAGTAAATTCAATCCTAATAACAAGCCTATATTCAGAGATAAATTTAATTCACAATATGTAATTCTCTTTGTAGGTGCTTTGGTTAAAACAAAAAATGTAGATAAGCTAATAAGAGTATTCAATTATGTTCAAAAAAGGATTGATGCTTCATTAGTAATTGTTGGTGAAGGACCAGAGAAAAGCAATTTGATGAAAATTGTTAAAGAATTAAATTTAACAAATAAAGTCTTCTTTGAAGGATTTGTAAAGGATGAAGATTTACCATATTATTATTCTTCATGCGATATCTTTGCTTCATGTTCAATAATCGAAGGTTTTGGATTAATATTTTTAGAAGCGATGGCCAGCGGTAAACCAGTAGTAGCTTTTAACATTGCAAGCATACCTGAGGTTGTTGGAAATGGAGGAATTATAATAAAAAATTTCGATCTTAAGGAAATGGCTAATAAGATAATAGAACTTTTATCAAACAAAGAAGTTTATGAAGAATATTCGAGAAAAGCTAGAGAAATTGCTATTAATCATGATTGGAACATTATAGCGAGAAAATATCTGAGCTTTTTCGAAAAAAGTTTGAAAACTATAAAATCTAGCTAAAATAAAATTTTATAAAGAGAATGATAAACAAATTTATGAGAGTTTTGAGAGCATGTTTTTTATAAAACATTTTCAATTTCTTCTATCTTATAACTGGTTATTCCTTTAAATGTTTTTTAATTAAAATATATAGTATTGACAAGATGAAAAGCGAAATGAGAAAAGAATTAATAAGACTATTGAAAGAAGATGAAAGTTTTCATTATGCGATATTAGGTTTATTAGAGATAAGAGGTTTAATGGGAGTATTAAGAAAATCTAGAAAAAATTTCAACCATTTTATAAGGCTAGGTGAAAGAAAATGAGGGAAAATACTAAGTTATGGGCGAAAAACTTTAAACAACAAGAAGAGAATGAGAAAAGATGGAAAGAGAGTACAAATAAAACGTTTGAATTGCTTATTAATATTATTACAGACATTCGTGATATGTTAGGGGGTTGTTTTGAATATTATTCAGCCAGAGTAGTCAAATCATTAATGAAAGAAAGAGAAATAGAGTGCGATATTAGGGTAAATGTTACATTGCCTGTAGATGGTTATAAAGAAGTAGATATATTTTGTTCTGATCCTTTAATTGTCGGCAAAGTAGCTATAAGATTGCGTACTATCGAAGAAGCTATAAATCACTTGGAAAAATTAAGTAACGCAGTAAAAGCTGCTGAAAAGTTTACGAATAAGAAAGTATATTTGAAAGTCTTATCCGTAGAGTTCACTAATGAGGAGGTTGCAAACTATTTGAAGGAAAAGTGCAAAGAAGAAGGAATTTATTTAATATTAGGTAGAGAATATTAGATCGAATAATCCATATTTACTAATAAGCTTCTTCCTCACCATTTAATTTTATTATTGAATGTTTAGCAATATCCTTAACATTTCATGGTAAGATTAGAAAAAAATAGCTTTACTTTTAAAAGAAAATTTTAAGTATCTATTTAAATATAATAAGGTAGGTGATAAAACTGGACACGTATTAAAATGCATAAATTGTGGAAGAGAATATCCTATAAGTATATGGTTATTTAAGTGCTCAATTTGCAATAGCTTGCTGGAGGTTAAGCTAAATTTAAAGGAAGCAAAAGTAAACTTTCAAAGAGATATGAACGGTATTTGGAGATTCCAAGATTTGTTACCTAAAGTATCTGAGATTGTATCGCTAAATGAAGGAAATACTCCTTTAATAAGATCCAAGGAATTTGAAAATCTTTATTTTAAGTTTGAAGGTTTAAATCCAACAGGAAGCTTCAAAGACCGTGGAATGAGCGTTGTAGTAAGCTTAGCTAAAAGTAACGGAATAAAAAAGTTGATAGTTGCATCAACAGGAAATACCGCTGCGTCAGCATCGGCATATGCAGCTAGAGCAGGAATGGAATGCATCGTTGTTATACCAAAGGGTAAGGTTGCAAAAGGAAAATTATTTCAAACGATTTTGCATGGAGCAAATATCATGGAAATTGAAGGAAATTTCGACGAAGCAATAAAATACGTAATTAATAAAATTGAAAAAGAAAGGGAGTATTATCCAATAAATTCATTCAATCCATGGAGAATAGAAGGTCAAAAGACTTTAAGTTTTGAACTTTACGAAAAACTTGGCAGCATAGATAATGTTATAGTTCCTGTTGGAAATGGTGGAAATATTTCTGCAATATGGAAAGGCTTTAAAGAATTATATGAGCTTAAAATTATCAACAATTTACCCAAAATGATAGGAGTTCAAGCTGAAGGAGCCTCTCCTATAGCGGAAACATGGGAAAAAGGTCTTGAAAAACCTATCTTCTTTGAAAAACCTGAAACTATAGCTACAGCAATTAGAATAGGAAAACCTGTTAACTGGCAAAAAGCTTTAAAAGCTGTTAGAGAATCAGGAGGAATTTTTATTAAAGTAAAAGATGATGAGATTATAGAAGCTCAGAAAAGACTTGCAAGACATGAAGGAATAGGTGCCGAGCCTGCTAGTGCAGCTGCATACGCTGCTTATTTAAAGCTTAAGGAAAAAGACATGATAAATAAATATGAGAAGACAATAGTTGTACTAACTGGTCATGCTTTAAAAGATCCTAATTAAATAAGATTCTTATTATCCCTTAGGTATCTTGGTGAATCAATGGACGGAAAAAGGGGCGCATTATAGATCAAATAACTATTGTGACATGCATCATACTATTGCCTTGATATTTTAGTAGTATCTCATCGCATATAATTTTCAATTTTAATTATGTATGAGAAATATTGATTAGTAATATACGGAAATTTTAAGCATACTAAAGTTATTAAATTTGTTGAGCGTTAACATGATAAAGTTGTATACGAAAACTATATATATTAATATTTCGTATACATAATTATGTCAGATGTGCTAAGCGTTAGAGTAAAGAAAGAGTTGAAGAAGAAAGCAAAGGAATTGAGAATTAATATCAGAGAGGTTGTGGAAAAAGCTTTAGAAGATGCGATAAGAGAAAAGGAGAAAGAAGAAATTAAAGGGATAGCTATGAAAATCAAAGAATTGATGAAAGATGTGAGCGAAGAAGATTGGGTTAGAGCCGTTAGGGAAAGTAGAGATGAAAGATAAAGAATTTCTATTTGACGCTTCAGCTCTATATTCACTCATAGATTACGTAGATAAAGTAGACTTGAGAAAAATTCATATACTTACTCTAACCTTTTATGAGGTAGGCAACGTTATATGGAAGGAGTATTATTTGCATAAAAAGGTTAAAAACCCGATAACCCTTGCTGTACTTTTTAACAAGTTTATGAGAAAGCTTAACGTAGTAGAAGATCCTCCTATGGATGGTGTGATGAAAATTGCTGCAGAAAAAGGTTTAACTTATTATGATGCATCTTACGCACACGTTGCAGAATCCTTAGGACTTATTTTGGTGTCCAATGATAAGGAACTAATAAGAAAGACTAATGCTATTTCGTTAAAAGATTTCATGAAACTTATATAAATAGAATTAATTTTTTAATGATTTGTAAAATAATAGTTGTAATACAGGATTAAATAGAACTAAGAACTGGGATATCCTATTTGTAGTAACTTTAACATACTTCTACGACTCATAAAATTTTATTATAATTTTTTAACATACTAGGTATTTAGAAGAATATAAACATGACTATTGAACTTGAACATCATCTTAAACTAGCCCTAAAATATTTCGAGGAGGGAAAAAATCTTGCTGATAAAGATCCTATTCAGGCTAGCAAAAAACTTTACAAAGCAGCAGAGGAAATAGTTAAGACACTAACAATGTACTTTAACTTAAGTGATGTTCTTGAAAATGTTAAAAAGAGAGGTAGATGGACAGTTACAGAACTTGAGAAAGCAGTTGAAGCTATTAGCGAAAGATTTGGAGAATGGTTCATTGGTGCATGGGATATTGCATGGGCTTTACACGTATGGGGCTTTCATGAAGCTAAATTAGATTCAAAAGCAGTAAAATTAAGGTTACCGTATTTAGAAAGAATGATTTTAGAAGCCTATAAAATTGTAAAGGAAAAATGAATATTAGCTTATAAAGTAATTGCTGACTATTATCTTATAAAAAGTTGAATAATCGAAGATTCGCTTCAGAGAAATTTTCTATAAGAAACAATATTAAACAATGGTTCGAAGTAAAACATTCATGAGAAAATTCCTAAAATTATTTACTAAAATTTGCATGAAACGATTTATATAATTTATATCCTTTAATATAAAATGGAAGTTTTAGAAGTAGGAAAATCATACGTAAAAGGAGTGACATATGTTTTTGCAGGAAGGGTTATTTTCTTTATACTCAATGCTATAGGTTCAATTATTATAGCAAGAATGTTAGCAAATATATATGGAAGCTCAGAACCTTTAGGATGGCTCTTAGTTCTATTGTTTATACCTCAACTTACTGTACTCTTAGGCGACTTAGGTATGAGTTATGGGCTTAGTAACAAATGCGCAAAATTGTTCAAAGAAGGAAATTTTCAAGAAATTTCAAGGTATGTTTGGTCATATATTTATTTTAATTTAATTCTTTATACAATATATTCAGCTTTTACATTTTTCTTTGGAGAATTTCTAGTTATAAATCTATATTCTAAATCAGAAATTCTTCCCTATGTTCATTTCTTAGCAATATATATATTGCTCAGTTTCTTTTTAGGTATTCTACAATCGATAACTATAATACTCGATAAAACTTGGGTTTTTAGCCTTATGACAATATTGTATTCTTTAACAATAGCTACATTAGCTCCTTTGGCTTTATACTTAGGCTTTCAATTTCTTGGTCTAGTTTTCGTAAATTTAATACTTTTGCCTCTTATTCCTTCAATACCTGGATTCATTATCTTATTCAAATATCTTAAACCAACTAGAATGGATTATAATAAAGTTAAAGAAATGCTAAAATTTGGTTTTCCTGTGGCTGCCTCAGCTTATATTTTAATTCCTGCAGCGAGGATTTATGAGATTTTTATTTCAAGATTTGCAAAGACAGCAGATTTAGGAAACTATTCAGTAGCACAAAGATTTAATTTCATCTTAGATGTCTTTCTATACCCAATTGGTAGCTTAATGTTCGTAAATTATTCGAAACTAAATAAAACAGAAGATTTAAACATAGCTTTGAATTTCACAATTAGAATAATAAGCTACTTTGTAGCTCCAATTTCTTTTTTCACAATTTTTTTCTCAAAGGAATTAATAATAGCTTTTTTCGGTCCTTATTATATTGATGGTTGGCTCTATTTAAGCTTGATCGGAGCTTCTTGGTTATTGCATTGTGGAGGAGGTTGGGCAATATTTTACTTAGTCATGTCTCAAGGATATACTAAAAAAGTATTCAAATATTCAGTAATCTATGCAATAAGTGCAACCATCTCAAATGTAGTATTAATACCTTTATTCTCCATATACGGAGCGTTGATTGGAGCATTAATAGGTGGATGGCCCTCATATATATCTTATTTAAGATTCGTAAGAAAGCAATTAAATTTAGAAATAAAATTTTATGAAGTAGCAAAGATACTTATAATAGCGTTAATATCAGTGATTCCTTCATATATTATATGGTTAACCTTAAGCAGAATTATAATTGGCATAGCACAGTTTTATATTCTTTTATTTAGTTGCATTTTAATTTCATTTGCAATATACATTTTTACAACAAAAAGATTGAAGGTCTTAAAAGATTCTGAAATAAACTTTCTTGAAAATTCCTTGAAAGAAATACCTTATGCTGGAAATTTAATATCCTTTGTTTTTGGAATATACAAAAAGCTTTAAAACTTAGAGAATTCATGTAATTTTATTGGTTATGTTAATATTCTACAATTTTCTACAAAGATTTTAAAAACAAATATCCTAAAAATATTATTTTATAAAAAGTATTGTGAATCAGATAAAGGTGTATGAAAAAACATAAAATAGCTGGACATAAATATTGGTTTACTAAGGAATCAATTGAATACATAACGAGAAATATTCAAGATTTGCTAGAAAAAGGCGAGTATCTTACTGAAGGAAAATATTGTAGAGAATTTGAAAAAGAATTTTCTAGCTACATAGGAGTTAAATACTCAATAGTAACTTCTAGCGGGACATCAGCTCTCGATGCAGTATTACAGGCTTTACAAGTTAAAGGTTATGAAGTTATAGTACCAACTAATACGTTTATAGCAACAGCTGCAGCAGTTATAAGGGCTGGTGGCATACCTGTTTTTGCAGACTGCGATGAATATTTAAACTTAGATGTCGATGATGCAATAAAACGTGTGACACAAAAAACAAAAGCTATAGTAATTGTTCATATAGGCGGGTTAATTTCACCAAGAATAGAGGAACTAAGGGAATACTGCGATAAAAAAGGAATATATTTAATCGAAGACGCAGCACATGCCCATGGAAGCAAATATAATGGAAAAATGGCTGGTTCTTTTGGCTATGCAGCTATTTTTTCTTTTTTCTCAACAAAAGTTATGAGCATTGGTGAAGGAGGAATGGTAGTAACAAATGATGAAGAACTGGCTCAAAAGATTAGAATATTAAAAGATCAAGGTAAAGAACCAAAGGGAATTTATCAAAATATATATTCAATTCTAGGCAACAATTGGAGAATGACTGAATTTCAAGCTATAATTGGTCTGGCTCAGCTCAAATTAATTGAGGAATCGATATCTAGAAGAGAAAAAATTGCGAAAATTTATAATGAAAAATTGCGAAAAATAAATAAAGTAGAACCAAGAAAAATTCCAGAAAAAGAAAGATGTAATTTTTACAAGTATGTAGTTTATTTGAAAGATCCAAAGCTTCAAAGAGAAAAGATATATGAACAAATGAAGGAATTATTCGGAATATCATTAAGCGGTTTTGTATATGAAATACCTCTGCATAAACAACCTATATTCGAAAATTTGAAAATTAATCTCCCTAAAGCTGAAAAATTATGCAGTTCCCATATCTGTTTACCAATATATCCAACATTAACCATTGAAGAAGCAGAATATATAATTGATTCTTTAATAAGTCTTATTTAATTATATATTTAATGATAATCGGAGTAACAGGAGGCTCAGGATTCATTGGTTCAAGATTGATCAAAAAATTAATTGAAAAAAATTATGAAGTTGTTAACATTGATATTGTCACGCCTAATAATAATAAAATTAACTTCATTAAAGCAGACATTACAGATTTAAACCAAATTAAAAATGCTTTGAAAAACATAGATTTGCTATTCCATTTAGCAGGCTCCACAGTTGAAAAATCTAGAAAGAAAACATATGAAAGCTTCATTTTAGATGTATTAGGTACTTTAAACGTATTAGAAGCCTGTAAAGTTAATGGAGTTGACAAAATAATTTTTGCAAGTTCTTTTTATGTTTACGATGGTTTAAATCCTAAAATGGTTGTTAATGAAATAACACCCCTTGAACCTAGAAATATGGAGCTATTTGGTGCAAGTAAGTTAATGTGCGAATCATTAATATTTGATTATTCTCGAAAGTATCAATTAAAATATGTAATTTTAAGAATTGGCCCAGTTTATGGTTGGGGGAATTGCACAAGTGTTATAAAAACTTTTATCGAAGCTGCTTTATCTGACCAACCTATTGAAGTATGGGGCAAAGGTGAAAGGAAAAATCAATATACCTTTATTGAAGATGTTGTTGAAGGATGTATATTAGCTATGAATAAAGATAACGAAATATATAATCTTATATCACCTGAATATGTAAGCATAAAAGAAATAGCTCAAATTCTCAAAGATAAATATGGATTTGAAGTTGTATTCAATCCAATTCAAAAGGAAGGCCCAAGCATGCCCTACATATCTCCTTTAAAAGCAATGACAGAATTAAAATGGAAATACACTACTCTTGAAAAAGGGATAGAGATTACAATTAATGAAGCTAAAAAGGAAAAAAATCTCCAGTAAATTCTTTATTGAAACAGATTATGCTAATAGCTGGGTACAGAGAGTAAAAAATTTACCTTTATACGATCCTGTTTTTCTAAAAATTATAGATTTGCTAAAAATAAATCCTGGTGAAAAGATTCTTGAAATAGGTACAGGTGAAGGAAGATTCATTAAAATTATATTAAATAATCAAGCTGAATATTTTGGAATAGATATTTCCTTTATCATATTAAGATTTGCAAAATTGAAACCACGTAATTATCTAGTAAATCTAATATGTGCAGATGCATCATATCTTCCTTTCAAGGATAAATCGATCGATAAATGTTTTTCATATAATACATTCTACTTTATAGAAAATGATAAAGAAACTATAAAAGAAATATTAAGGACAATAAAGTTTAATGCAGTTATAGAAGCAAAATACCTGGCAAGCATTCAAATTTTCATGAGTATGTTTAGACATCGCATATATAAATTCGCATTAAGAACATTAAGGTATTTAATAAGCAACAAATTTTCTAAATTGCCTACAATAAAAATATTAAGTTTAATTTATGGCAAAAATAAGGTAGAACATTTTTTAAATTCAAATAGGTTATATTACTATCAACCTTTTAAAGCACAGCTTGAAAGAGATTTCAAAATTATAAAAAAATTAGGATTTCATGTGAAATTCATATATCTTAATAAACTAAAATTCCTTAGTCCAACCTTCCTAGTTATGATCAAAAGAGTTAATTTTTAATAAGATGTTTAAATTTTTCTTAAAATTT
>Ga0209670_101063_pt1 | contig 13593 bp, 15 predicted proteins | sample PerSpoBPS_BMetaG_FD_184741 | JGI IMG/M metagenome (GOLD analysis project Ga0209670, IMG submission 184741) | Thermal spring microbial communities from Yellowstone National Park, Wyoming, USA - Perpetual Spouter B (PS_B) MetaG (SPAdes) (version 3) | ecosystem: Environmental > Aquatic > Thermal...
AAGAATTTTAAATTTTGTTATGCCGAGGTATTCGCTAGGCGACTTCAAGCGATGGGCTTTAAAGAATATAAAGACGGTTTCAAATTTAAAATTCTTCCTCACAGGTTGGAGGAACCTCTTAAAATCAAAAAACCAACGAAATTTTTTGTCAATTCCATGAGTGATTTATTTCACGAAGAGATGCCGTTTGAATATCTTGACAAAATTTTTGAAATCATAAAACGAACTCCGCATCACACTTATCAAATACTTACAAAGAGAGCAGATAGGATGTACGAATACTTTTTAAGTAGAGACGTACCTAAAAATGTTTGGCTTGGAGTAAGTGTAGAGAATGCTTTTTACAAAAGTAGAATTGATTATTTGAGAAAGGTAAGCGCTTCAATTAGGTTCATATCGTTTGAGCCATTAATTGGACCGGTTGGTGAGTTAAACTTATCTGGGATACATTGGGCAATTGTTGGTGGGGAATCTGGGAAAAAAGCGAGACCGATGAAAAAGGAGTGGGTAGAGGAGATTTTTTCTATTTGTAAGGAGCAAAATGTAGCGTTTTTCTTTAAGCAATGGGGAACATGGGGTGCAGATGGGATAAAGAGAAATAAGAAACAAAACGGGAGGAAATTTAAAGGCAAAGAGTGGAACGAATTTCCTCAAATTAACATATAAGAATGGTGTAAAAATTTATTTTGATGGAAAGTGTGATATTTTTATCCTTACTAAAACGCCGTTTATTCGGAAGAAGTTGCAGAAAATTTGAGAACTGAATATGATGAGAAAGAAAAGCTAATAAGTGTTGAGTTTTCAAATATTGCAAGAATTTTCTTCAAGCCCTGATAAATAAAATCAAAGAAACTCTCTAAAAAATAAAGTTCAGAAAAATACCATAAAAGGATGATGTATATTATATATTCCAAATAAGGGGAAAAAGTGAAATTTATGAGTATGAGTAAGTTATATCAAATTTCTGAAAAGTGTGGAGGTTAGAGATGGCGAGAAAAATCTTAAAAAATAAGCCCCTTGTAGAAGCTATATTTGAGTTACGGTGGGAACTTCAAGAACCTGCCCCGGGGATGAGAATAGATCCGCATTACAAAATAATAGTTGGCAGGATATATGATAAATTTAGCGATGAGTATCCATTTCATGAGCAATTGCCCACGGCAAGTCTGCCTGATGAAATTGCAGGGTATGTGGTTCAGCACCGATTTAGAAAAGGGAAAGATCAATGGCCTCTTATTCAAGTAGGTCCCGGAATAATTACTGTTAATGATACAGAGGGATATATCTGGGAGGATTTTGAAAATAGAATTATCCAGTCTGTTAATACTCTCATTCAAGTCTATCCCGACTCAGCAAATAATTTGAAGTTCAATAGTGTGCTATTACGTTATATTGATGCTATTGCTTTCGATTTTGATAAAGAAAATATATTCGATTTTTTAAAAGAACAAATGAAGGTAGGCATAAGCTTGTATCCGAAACTATTTGAAAACACAGGAGTAAAAATGCAACCTTTAGGTCTTGACCTAAGATTTTCTTTTACCTCTACAAAACCAAAAGGAGCAGTTCATCTAAGATTTACAAGGGGTAAAATAAAAGTTTCAGATGTTCTAATATGGGAAACGGGAGTCCAATCAGTATCTGATGATGTTCCTAGGAATCAGGATGAAATAGCTAATTGGATAAAAGAAGCTCACAATTTAACAGATGATTGGTTTTTTAAACTGATAGAGGGAGAACTATTAAGGAGGTTTGAATAAGTAATGTATCAACTAACAAAACAAGATATTGTATATGTAGATTATCCAATTCAGCTCTTTTCTATCTCAAGCATAGGTGAAGAGAGAATAGGTATAACAGATATAGTGAGTGGTTTGCTATCTTCTTGTGTGCTGGAACTTCATTATCTTTATCGTAGTTTGTTCCCTGGGCCTGAAATTGATCTGTCTTCAATTCAGTCATATTTTGAAATAAAAAATGAAACATCACTTATTGAGAAACCATCGGAAATTGCTATCTCAGAAGATATCTCAGAAGATATGCTTGAGTTTGATATTGTTATACGGATGCCTCCAAAGAAAGAGTGGTCTGTACGATTAAGAGTGGAAAGCATAGAAAAAGCTAAACCACATATTGTTGAGCCAGAGGGTTTCTGAAAATGAAAGATTATCCTTGGTATGAGGTGGTAAGTGAGGAGGATGAGCTAATGCAGGGAGATTTTATTAAAGACTGCCCAGTAGTAATTCCGCCTTCAGAAATATCTGACGATATAAAGGTTAGGATTATAAACTATGATGTTGTTATTATGAGCCAATCGTGTGATCTCGTTCAACGAAAACTTGACTTGGTTTTAGTTTGCCCGGTTTGGTCTCTGAACGAATTTGAGAAGAAAAGCGACTTTTTCAAAAGTAAAAAAGGAAAGGAAGCACTCAGGCAAGGAAATGTTCCGGGATATCATCTGTTAAATAAATGTGAAATAGATGGCTTTCAAACAGACTATTTGGTAGTTGATTTTCGCAGTGTTTATAGTGTCCCTTTTGATTTCATCGTAGGGTTAGCAAAAAGGAGAGGTAAGAGGTTAAGACTATTGCCACCTTACAGAGAACATTTATCCCAAGCTTTTGCGAGATTCTTTATGAGAGTCGGATTACCTGTTGATATACCTCCTTTCAAATGATTGGTGTGATAGGCATTTGTTCACATAACAAGGTTTGCCTAGCTATGTCCCTTACGAAACTCACCCAAATCTTTGTTTCACGAAAAATTCTTCTGTGCTGTGGAAATATCTATCTCATTAGCAGAAAAAATTATAAATTTTATAAAATTTAAGGTAAATGGGAAATTGTAAAGAGAAGAAATGTGAAAAAGTGAGCTCTCGGTAAAAAATTATGCTAACAAAAATAAAAATCTCGGGTTTCAGGTCTATCAAAGACCAGGAAATTGAGCTATCAAAAATAAATTTGATTTATGGTGAAACTGCAACCGGAAAATCATCTGTCTTATACTCACTTTTAGTACTCAAAAACTTCGTCAAAAATCCAAATCAGCATGTTGATGCATTTTTTAATCTTGGATTTTTAAATCTCGGAGGATTTGACTCCTGTGTTTTCAATCACGACCCAAAAGGAGAAATAAAAATCGGATTTTCTCTCAAAGATGCAGAATATGAAGTTATTTTTAAGAAAAATCAAGCTAAAATAAAACAGGTATGGAATAAATTTGAAATGAGTGGAGATTTCTCAATACCTTATCCACTGAACAAAAATTTCGCTTTTGACTTTGACCAGGAATTCACAGTAAATTGGAATGGCATAACTTCAAGTGTTGTTCCGAAAACTCCGATCTCTCAAAATCAGCAAAGAGCAAGAGAAATTGCAGAAAAGTTAAATTCTATAACATCAGTACTTGATAGCGTAGATATAGTCCCACACAAAAGAGGTTTTTTCAAACCTTTCTATTCACCTTCTGCGGTTTCAGCAAATCCAACTACGGAGGATGAAGTTGCAACGATTATTATAAATGATCCAAATTTAGCTCCGAAAATTTCTGTTGACCTTGAAAAAATTCTCAATCGTGATTTTAGACTGCATACTCCACCCGGCACAGCGATAGCATATTTTAAGACAACAGATAAAATAACGCGAACCCCAACGGACCTTGTAAATGATGGATTTGGAGTAAATCAAGTTGTTTTCATACTTGCAAAGGTTCATAGACCAGAAATAAAAACTATTCTGATTGAAGAACCAGAAATTCATCTTCATCCAAAAGTTATAAGAGCTCTTGTGAGAGCAATAATTTCAATTTCAAAAGAGGAAGAAAAACAGTTTATAATTGTGACACATTCGGAGCTTTTTGTATCTTCGCTTCTGGCAACAATTGCAGAAAAACTCATAACACCTGCTGATTTGAAACTCTACTTGACAGAAAAGAAAGGTAAGGAAACAATTTTGAAAGAGCAAAAAACAAATGAAAAAGGGCAAGTTGAAGGCGGACTTGAATCGTTCATTTCAGCTGAACTTGAAGACTTAAAAATTATGCTTGGAATAAAAGGAAAAAATGCTGCTTTTAATTAAGCGGTTGAGCCACCGTCTATTGTGAATACCGATCCGGTTATGTAGCTTGCTTTATCTGATGCAAGAAAAAGAATAAGTTCAGCTACTTCCTCTGGTTCTCCGACCCTCCCCAAAGGTATTCTCAAAAGCGGGTTTTCACCTCCACCACCTGATTCAAACATATCTACAAGAACCTTTGAGAATTTTGTCCTTATAATTCCGGGAGCTACTGCATTTACTCTTATTCCAAATCCTGCAAGCTCAACAGCCATAGTCTTTGTCATAGATATAAGTCCAGCCTTGGCTATTGCATAAACTCCAAGACCTGGGGTTGCTCGCAATCCAGCGACAGAAGCTACATTTATTATGCAACCCTTTATTTTGTTCTCTATCATTCTTTTCGCTACCTCTCTTGAAGCTACGAAATTTCCGGTCAAGCTTACACTTATTATTTTTTCCCAGAGCTCATCAGGTGTTTCATGGATGGGCAGTATAGTAGGGTTTGTTGCGGAGTTATTTACAAGAATATCAATTTTGCCGAACCTTTTCCAACATGTTTCGACTGCATTCTTAACATCTTGGGGATTTCCACTGTGAGCTGTGCAGAAATCAACTTCATAATTTTCTCCAATTTTCAGACCTTTTTTCTCAAGGTCGTTTTTTATTTCTTCAACCGCTGCTTTCAGATTTTCTTCTTTTCGTGATGTCAAAAACACTTTGGCTCCGTTTTCGCAGAACTTTTTTGCCGTCGCTAAACCTATTCCACGAGATGCCGCTGTAATCATTACAACCTTTCCATCAAACATTTTTTTACCTCCTTTTTTGTTTTCTATCCATAAAGTTTTATTTGAAAAAGAATATTTTTGTTAAACTATTGAGTTCAGATAAATTTCAATAAAATTGATTTTATAAAATATGGAAAGATGGAAAAAAGCTCGGCTTATTGAGGAAATTAAGAAATTGGAAAGGGAGGTTTACTTGAAAAAAAGTAAGCTCGCATCGGAAGAAGCTATGAATTATGGTGAATCAAAACCTCATCCACATGATTTAAATATTGAAGATTTAAAAAAGAATATTGAAGATCTAATTTCACTTATCGGAGCACATTCCAAAGGAGGGAATAGCGTTGAGGATGTAAAGCAAGAAAGGGAAAAATGAAGGTAGTTATTGATAGTAGTATCTTTGTTAGCTTCCTAGATCCAAAAGATATTTTTCATAATGAATGTTATCCTGTTTTGGAAAAGTTGTTAAAATTTGAGATAGAGGCGTTGTGTCCTTCTTTTGTTTTGGTGGAGGTTACTTGTGTTATTAGGAGGAGGACAAATTCTGAGTTGCTCGCTGTATCTACTTACAAGAATTTAGTCAAAATACCCGCTATAAACTGGTTAGATTTTAACCTCGAAGTTGCACAAAGAGCTTGTATGCTTGGAGCTAAAACCGGATTAAAAGCCGGTGATGTGGTAATTCTCCATGTAGCAGAGCAATATGGTATTCCTCTTTTGACAAAGGATAAAGAAATTAAGCAAAAGGCACCAAAAAATATTTTAGTTTTAGAGCCTTCTGAAATATTGCCGTAGCAGAGTAAGAAATTAACTTTCTCATATGCGTCTTTTTTGTCCAGCTAAAATAAATCTTTTTCTCTTTGTTCTCGGAAAGATGGAATCAGGCTACCATGAAATTTTATCTTGTGTTGATACTATCTCTTTGTTTGATGAAATTGATGTTGAAGAAATAAACGAAAGAGAAAATATTGTGAGCTTTGATTCTTTATGGGAAATACCACAGAATAATTCCGTCTCTAAAACTTTGAATCTCATCTCCCACATAACTGGAAAAAGTTTTAGAGTTGTTGTAAGGAAGAGAATACCACCGGGAGCTGGGTTGGGAGGTGCTTCTTCTGATAGCGGAGTTCTTATAAAAGAACTTTCAAAAAAATATGCAATAGATGAACGGAAAAGCAGAGAAATTGCTGAATCCGTCGGCTCTGATGTTCCTCTGTTTTTGTTTGAAAGACCCGCTTTGATTTATGGGAGAGGAGAAAAGGTGAAAGAAATAAAGATAGAAAGAAGAAACGAGTTTTTCTATGTATTAGTTTGGCCGGAGATAATATCTGAAACAAAAAAAGTTTATGACCAGTTTGATAAAATTTACTCAAAAGACCTATTGGATATCTCAAAAAAGAGAGATTTGGTTGAGCAAATACTTAACTTGAAGGAAATTTCTTTTGATTTCTTTTCTGATATTTTGGGTAAGAACGACCTTGAAGAACCCTTTTTGAGTTTGTATAAAGATGGAGAGAAAATCAAAAAGTTTCTCTCTCAATTTGGAAATTTCTATCTTACGGGTTCTGGTTCAACTTTTTTCTCCATTTTTTTTGATGAGAAAACAGCCACAGATACGGCGGAAAAGCTGAAAAAATATTTCAAATTTGTTTTCGTATGCAAACCATATTGATATTGCTATCTGATGCTGTTCATAAAGTCCTTTTGAGTTCTTCCAAAGCTTCCAAAAATAAATCTAATTCTTTTTTTGAGATGATAAGAGGAGGCAAAATTCTTATCTTTGTTTCTCCAAGATGAGTCTTTATAACATTTACTATTACTTGTCTTTCAAGAAAGAAATCTCTTATGTCTTGTGGTTCTTTTTTTATTTCTCCAAGTTTCACACCCATCATCAACCCTTTTCCTTCAACTTCAAACCCAATTTTTTTTAGCTCTTTTTTTAGATATTCTCCTTTTGATAGAACATCTTTTAGAAGTTTTTTAGAATTTACTTTCTTTATTACGACTTTACCCGCTGCGCAAGATATGGGATTCCCGCCGAAAGTTGAAGCATGCATTCCAGGTTTTACAAGTCTTGATATTTCTTCTGATACTGCTGTGACCCCCAGCGGCAAACCTCCTCCTATTGCTTTTGCTGAAACTAAAATGTCTGGCTTTATATTTTCCCATTCGTAAGCCCAGAATTTCCCTGTTTTTCCAACTCCTGTTTGTATTTCATCTACTATAAGGAGTGTTTCATATCTTTCACATAATTTTTTCAGATCATACAAAAATCCAGGAGGTGGAGTTATAACACCTGCCTCTCCCTGAATTGGTTCCACTATAACGGCACAGTATAAGTTTTTCTTCAATTCATTTTCAACCTGCTCTAAATTTCCATATTCAACAAAGTTGAAATTTGGAAGGAGAGGGAAGAAAGGTTTTCTGAAATCTTCTTTCCATGTTGCAGATAAAGCTCCGTGAGTTCTTCCGTGAAAGCTTCCGTAGAAAGCAAGAAAACCTCTTTTGCTCTCGCTAAAAGGGAGTTTTGCAAATTTCAAAGCGGCTTCAACAGCCTCTGCTCCCGAATTAGAAAGAAAGATTCTGTAATTACCATCCAAAGTATTCAAGAATTCATTAGCGAATTTGATTTGCGGTTCTTGCCAAAACAAATTTGATACATGCATAAAAAGGTTGAGTTGTCTTTTTATCTCTTTTAGGACTTCTTTGTTTGAATGTCCAAGAGCGATTACGCCTATTCCTCCTATAAGGTCAAGATATTTTTTACCTTCTGAGTAGATAAAAACCCCTTTTGCTTTTTGGACTAAAATTGGGTATCTTGTGTATGTGTTAATAAAAAGCTTTTCAGCAATCTTTTTGAGATCAGCCATATTTTTTTATTTATTCTCCTATAAAATCTTTTTTCACATAATCGCGCAGTACCTCTGGAACTTTTATTTTCCCAGATTCAACAAAATAATTTTCTATAATTGCAGCAAGGCACCTACCAATAGCGACTCCTGATCCATTTAGAGTATGAGCGTATTCGGTTTTACCGTTTTTTCTCCTCAACCTTATCATAGCTCTTCTTGCTTGGAAATCTTCACAATTTGAGCAAGATGATATTTCAAGGTATTGACCGTATCCCGGCATCCAGACTTCTATATCGTAAGTTTTTGCTGCTGAAAAACCAATATCGTTTGCTGGTAGTAAAACAACCCTATATGGTAGTTCAAGTAAATCAAGAATATGACATGCGTCTTGAAGGAGCTTTTCAAGTTCATCGTATGAATCTTCTGGTTTTGAGATTTTCACAAGTTCTACTTTATTGAATTGATGCTGTCTTATCAAACCTCTTGTTTCTCTTCCCCATGAACCTGCTTCCCTTCTGAAACATGCTGAATATGATACACAATTTAGAGTGAGTTTTTCTTCTGGTATTATCTCGTCTCTGAAAAGATTAACCAGAGTGACTTCTGCTGTTGGAATTAGCCACAGATTATCTTCTTCAATGTGATACATATCATAAGCGAATTTGGGGAGTTGTCCTGTTCCTTCCATGATTTCTTCTTTTACTATATATGGTGCAAAATACTCTTTGTATCCTCTCTTTGTGTGGGTATCTATCATGAAATTTATCAGTGCACGTTCAAGTAGAGCTCCACCTCCTTCCAGAACCGTAAATCCAGACCCAGAAAGTTTTGATCCTCTTTCAAAATTGAGTATTCCGAGTTTTTCTCCTATTTCCCAGTGAGGTTTATGATATTTTTCAGAGTAAGGTTCGCCTTTCACTTTTACTACTTTTGGTTCTTTATCTGGGATGCTTTGATGGGCTATGTTTGGGTAAAGAAGGATTGTTTTTTTCCACTCTTTCTCTATTTCTTCTCTTTGTTCTTCAAGAGATTTTATTTCTTCTCTTATTTGTTTTGCTTGCTGTTTCAAATATTCTGCGCTTTCTCCACTTCTTACAACTTCTGCAATTTTATCTGTGATTTTGTTGAGGTCTGAACGAAGATTATCTATTTTTACCTGGAATTCTCTCCTTTTGTTATCTAACTCTATAAGTCTTTCAACATCAAAATTTATTTCTCTTCTCCTTATGTTTTCTTTAAGTATCTCTGGATTTTTCCTTATTATATCTGGATTTATCATGGCTTTAACTTCAAAAATTTTTTTAAGTTTATGGTCTTAATAACTTAATTGTTTATTAACTCTTTACTCATAATTTTCAAGATTAAGTTTTTGTCCAAAAGTTTAAGCTCGTTCTTATCTTCTATGAATCTTTCTACATCTTTTCTTACTTTTGTGAAATCAATATTTTCTATTTTTTCTTTCAAGAAACTATAAAAATTTTTGGCGTTTAGATTGATTTTCTTCTTTTCTGTTTGCTCTATTGCATTGTTAAGCAGCTCAAAATTGGGCATAACCTTTTTGCCCAAATACCATAAAAGGTCGTAAAAATCCCTACCTTTCGTATATTTTCTGTAAAAACATGCATGAATTTTTGTTGCATAAAGGGAGGGGATGTCAAAATGTACTACGGTGAAAACAAAGTATTTGCTTATTAAAGAAAGTTCAGTGTTCCATCCTTTGGGTGGATTAGAATCTATTTCAACTCTAATGGAGAGTTTTTGTTCCTTTTGCTTTGATAATCCCAAGAGATACAAAATATCTTTAAATTTTATCATAGCTGATTGAATAGGTTCTTTTGTATTTTTCTTCGCCTCTACTGAAAGTCCATATTTTTCTAATTCATAGATAATTTCTTCTACAAAAGTATCAAACTTGTATCTTGATTTATCAATAAGGGAAAAGTCAAGGTCTTCCGAGAATCTTCTTAATCCATAGAGAAATCTTAAAGCCGTTCCACCAACGAAGGCGATATTTTTAAAATAATCCTTGTCGTAAATGATCTTTAAAATGAGTAGTTGAAGAAATTCTCTGGTTATATGAATCTTCATTTGATTATCTTTGATTTCAGAAATACTTTTCTCTATCAGATCAAGCATAGTTTTTTCTTATCTTACCTTTTTCATAAAATTTAGAAGTTTCTTTGCTACATCAATTAAATCAGGGTTTTCAAATCTTTCGGCAAAATCCATGAGCTTTTTTTTATTCAGTATATCTAAGTTTTGAAACCTATAAGATAGGCTGAATATATCTTCTTCTTTCTTCTTAAAATCGTGCATGTTAAGGTAAATGAAGTCAAGGATAGCTTTTTCTGGCTCTGCGATAAGGACAGGGAACCCATTTTCATCCTCAATTTCCTTGAAACCAAAAAACAGGTTTGTTTTCAGGTGCTGATAGACGAAAGTTCCGAAAGTATTCACAAATTTTGCTGTCTTTTTAGTGGTACAAGATGTGACATCTACTACCATTTCTGGTATCAAATCATAGTAGCTCATCGCATATAGTGTGCTTACATAGGATGGGGAGTATAAGTTATTAGCAAGAAAAATTTTTGATGGTTCATATTTTCTATCCTTATCGTTCAGAATATATAGACCTTTTTTTAATTTGATAATCAATCCTTTCTTTTGCCATAATACTAACTGGGTTTTTATAGTATTATTCCCTCTACTGATATGAGAGATGTGCGTTAATGAAATTAATGGAAAATCTCTCACGGCGTTTTTGAATTCTAAATATTTCATTTCCGTAAATTATAGAAAATTATTATTTTCGGAAACAAGTTATAAAAGATGAAAAAAAACCTATTGATTTGAGAATAAAATTTTTACAGCAATTGAGCAAGTTATAAAAATGAAAAAAAAGACTACGAATTGTTTTCTAAATCAAGTCAAGCATCGGGATGTCCGGTGAGGCTGGATTGGGAATGACTTTTCTTGATTTTGGATCAACTAAAAGATCCAACATTTCTAAAACTACCTGACCTACAATAGGTTGAGAGCCTTCCTCTTCACATAGAACATCAAAAGTGCTACTGCGTCCCAAAATTTCTACTACAACAGCTCTATAAACCGGTTTTGTCTCTACTTTATTGTTTGCATATCTCACTTTTGTTTCGCCAACTTTTCTTAAACCAAGCTTATCTACCAAATCCTTCGGTAGCACAACCGATGTAGCTCCTGTGTCTATAAGAGCCTCTACCTCTACAAATTTATCTGGCTCAAATACATTCCTGAATTTGACCTTCTCAATCACTTTTCCCATATTTTCCCCTCCTAAATCCATGTTTTTCCTCCTTTTTTAAAATCAAATTTCTGCTACATCTAAAAATTTAGCGGATTTTACATTGTTATTTCTTTCGGCAAAAAATTCAAAAAAATAAAAACTTATTTTTGATTTGATAAAATCTTGAATATGAAAAAATTCACTCTATTTACTCCCGGACCCGCTGAGGTTCCTCCAAGAGTTCTTAAAGCTCTGTCAGAACCTATAATACATCACAGAAGTCAGGATTTCAGAAACATATTTTTTGATGTAAGAGAAAAGCTCAAAAGGCTGTTTAAAACGAAGCAAGATGTTATTGTTTTTGCATCATCCGGAACTGGTTCTATGGAAGCGGCAGTTGTGAATTTCTTTTCAAAAGGTGATAAAGTTATTGTCGTAAACGGAGGTAAATTTGGTGAAAGATGGACAGAAATATGCACTGCATACGGTCTTGAAGTTGAAGAAATAAAAGTTGAGTGGGGATATGGGGTAGATCCAGAAGATGTCAGGAAAGCTCTGAAAAAAAATGGTAAGGTAAAAGGGGTTCTTATTCAAGGTTGTGAAACTTCAACAGGGGTTGAGCACCCGGTAAAAGAGGTTGCAAAAGTTGTGAGAGAAGAAAGAGAAGATGATACTCTTTTTGTAGTTGATGGAATAACTGCTGTGGGAGTTTTTGATATAGATATGGATGGCTGGGGAGTGGATATTCTTCTTACAGGATCGCAAAAAGCTCTTATGTTGCCTCCGGGACTTTCTATGATTTCTGCATCAGAAAGAGCCTTAAAATTTATGGAAAAATCTGACCTGCCAAAATACTACTTTGATTTGAAAAGAGAGATGAAAGCACAACAAGAAGGAGAAACTGCTTTCACACCTGCTATATCTTTGATAAAAGGTTTGAGAGAGTCTTTGACTATGATTTTAGATGAAGAAGGACTTGAAAATGTTTTTGAAAGACACAAAAGATTAGCCTCAATTTTGAGAGGTATGGTAGAAGGAATGGGACTTAAAATTTATGCCAAAAGACCTGCTCCCGGACTTACAACAATAGAAATTGAAGATGCTGAAAACATAAGAAAAAGAATGAGAGAGCTCGGAGCTTGGGTTGCAGGGGGTCAAGGGAAACTCAAAGGCAAGATAATAAGAATAGCTCACATGGGATATTACACAGAAGGAGATATGATTTATGTCGGAAATGTCCTAAAATTTGTATATGACGAATTCAAAAGCAAGCAAAGGAAAAACTGATTCAAAAGTTAAAAAAAAGAATGTAAATGTGAAGTTCTCTTTTGATGAAGAAAATGACATCATCTACATATCAATAAAAGATGGACCTGCCTTTGATTCAGAGGAAGTAGCAGAAAATATCAGAGTTGAATACGGTGCAAAAGGAGAATTAGTGGGAATTGAAATTTTCAACATTACACAAATTATCGCAAATGCCATCAAAAAGAAAATCAAAGAAACTTTGTTTGAAAGATAAACAGAAAAGATATACAGCATGAAGATGGAAAATTACTCAAAAAATTAAATCTTGAAAAAACTAATAATTCATTCAAAAAAAAAAAAAAAAAAAAAAAAAAAAAAAAAAAAAAAAAAAAAAATTAGAATATGCAGAGGGGAAAAGGTGTTTTTGATATATCTATAAGGAACTTCATATATGGGATTCTTATCATAGTGTTTTTGGGTGCATCTTTCTTTACCGCATTTGTATTTATATCTTCAAGAACATTAGTAAACGGCGGAAAGTTCGTGGATTATGTTGGGAAATTAAGAGGAGGTATGCAAAGGGTTTCAAAAATTGCTCTCTCTGGAAATGATCCAGATGAAGCTATGCAAAGAGTTGATGAGATACTCAAAATGGTAACTGAGGGTAGTAAAGAAGAAGGGATACCAAAATATGAGAAAAAAGAGTTTAGAGCAAAATTAGATGAGGTTAAAAATAAATGGGAGGAAGTAAAAGCTCTCATAAAGAAACTAAAAGAACAAGGAAAAGATGAGGAGACAACACAAAAACTATTTGAAGAATCAGAAATCCTATTTAAACTAACGGATGAGCTTGTAGATCTTTCAGCAGAGTACGTAAGAGAGAGAACAATTCTTATTCAAACTGTTCCTTTGATTATTTTTGCCTTATCTTTAATTTTCATTTCATTTGCTTTTATTTTTGGCAGAAACATAAGCCGGAATATAAATAAGCTTTTGGGGTATTTAAAGGAAATATCAGATGGTAATTTTTCTCAAACTTTGGAAGGAGGTGGAGGAGAAGAAATATATCAAATCATTTCAAATGCAAATCAAATTGTTACTTCGCTTTCATCTTTGGTAGAGAAAATATACGATTCTGCAATCAAGGTATATGCAACTGCTGAGGGATTTCTTTCTACTTCTGCGAAGCTATCTAGTACTACTCAGAAGTTATCTTCTGAAATAGCTCAAATAGCGTCTGCTGCTGAGGAGTCAAGCAAGGCAACAGAGGAGATAGAAAGAGTTGCTTTACATTCAAAAGATACGGCGGAGAAATCTATGGAGGCATCGAGAGAGGTAGTCAATTTATCTTATGGGGTGGTTGAAATTATGAATCAGGCTTATAATTCAACTTT
>Ga0209670_101064_pt1 | contig 13589 bp, 14 predicted proteins | sample PerSpoBPS_BMetaG_FD_184741 | JGI IMG/M metagenome (GOLD analysis project Ga0209670, IMG submission 184741) | Thermal spring microbial communities from Yellowstone National Park, Wyoming, USA - Perpetual Spouter B (PS_B) MetaG (SPAdes) (version 3) | ecosystem: Environmental > Aquatic > Thermal...
TCGTAGAGCTTCATTTTCTCTCTATTAGCTTTTGAAGGATAATGTTTTTGGACAAAAGGAAAAATGAGTTGCCTTATAAATCTAATTTGTCACTTGATATGTTTTTTACCCATAAAGAAAAAATATAATAAAAATCATGAAAAAATAAATTTTCTTGATGGGAACTAAGGTTATGGCATATTTTGACCTCGTTTTCAGGTTCAAGATTTTTTAGAAAAAATGAATTTAGGAAACAAAATATTTGACCCACGCTTTCCAAGACCAAAAGACAAAGAACCAGCTTTAAAGCATCCTATAAGATTTGAATACGCATATAACAGAGCAGGAGAGATTTTGGGATTTGTAGTAAGAAGAACGAAAGATGGATCATTTTGGTATTCAGCAGAGTTCAAACATGATTTGAGAGTGAATGTTTCGCAAAAGAGAGTAATTTTGAGTGATGGAACTTCATACACAACAAATTACCTTCATGATTTTGAAAACAGGCTTTGGAAAATTTTATTTCAAAATTTTATTTAAAATGAATTATTGCTATCACAACAAAAAATTGCTTTCAGTAACAAGAAGTAAGTTAGCAAAATATGTTTTTGTTTCAATTCTATGTTTTTTCTTGTTCTTTTCATTTTCATCTTATGTTAGAGGTGAAGAATCAGGAGGAGGAGATTTTGCTAATCTTATTGCAGAAAGTGTTGCAGGGCAGGTCATAGCTGATTTTTTTATTCCTCGCTTCCAGCCTGTCAGATTAGTAAGTTTACATAGAGGATATTTTCTATCAGGATGGGAACCGGGTGAATTTTTAACAGTAGGTTATTCATTTGCTTTTGGTACGGAAGGTTCTCATCCATTTCTTTTCTCTGTTTCCTTCAACAGAACTTATGAAAGAGTAAATCTTGAATTTTCGGTTTGGCCTATTTCTTTCCAGTTTTTGCCAAAATTCAGACTCATCCGTATAGGTAACATAGGAGGACTTGTTCTTGGAGCAGGTCCAATTTTAAGCTTCTCAAAATTCCCGATATCAGGAGAAGTTTCTTTAAATTTGATCTTGGGACCTGAATCAATAGGACTGCCGGAATGGTTAGGAGCATATTTTGGACTTTGCGCTATGGATCATTTGATTAAGGTAAATGAAAATATAATTACACCTTACATTACCAAATATAATTTCAGAACTATATTAGGTTTTTTTATTATCAAAAGAAAATATGGAATTACTCCATCTGATAAATTCATTTTAGATAAGTTTATTTTTGAATTGCAGTTAGGGCTTGGAGAGAGCGGGATATTTATGCTTTTTGGGTTCGCATTCAATATACGCTTTCCCGATTAATTATTAGAGAATAGAAGAAAGCTTTTTATTATGAAGGCTGAAAAATTAAGATTTGTAATGGTAGCTTACCTTATCATTCAAGTTTCAGTTTTTATATTTGTGGTATTCTCGTGTAAAAGCAGATTAGAAAGGGAAGAGTTAATTAAACATTATGGTAGAAGAGAAATAAGAGAAGAAAAATGTGATGGCAAGGATGATAACAAAAATGGTCTTATAGATGAAGGCTGTATTTTGTGGAGTTATGAATTTACTCATTATCCTGAATTATCTTCGCCTAAGATTTGCTCAAATAAAAATATAGTGTTGCTTTCTTGCAATATAAGATATAATTTTCCACTAACAGTTTATGCATTAAAATTGGACAAAGGAAAAGTAATATGGAAATATAATATTAATGATAGGAGTATATCTCCTGACTTTTGTCTATTTTGGTTACCATTATTTGGGCAACCTTTAGAAGTTTCGGACCTGAATGGTGATGGAAAGGATGAAGTCATAGTAATTTATAGATCAGAGACCTCAGATAGTTCACAAGCCTTAAATTTACTTTCGCTAGATTGTGGTGGAAATTATTATTGGACTTACAAGGAAGAAGAAAAACTCATCGGAGGAGACAGAATTTTTTTCATTCCACCATCTGTGGAGGATATAGATAAAGATGGAAAGAGCGAGGTAGTAAGCGGAAAAATAAAAATTTTTTGGGGAGATGAACCTGAAGAAATTGAGAGTAAGTTTTATTTTTATTTTTTTGACTGGGAAGGAATTCTTTTCAAAATCTATAGCTTTAGTTTAAAAGCTTTTAGTATTCCTTTCTTTAAACCTTTATTTGGTGATATCGATGGTGATGGTAAAAAAGAAATGATTTTTGCTTCAAGCGAAGAGCCGGGATGGTTTTGGATTATGTCTAAATTTAAAGGTAAGCTTTATTTGATAGACTTTGAAAAGAATGCAGGCGAAATAAAATATTATGATATTGAGCTCTATAATCCTTTCGCATTAGGAGATATAAACTCTGATGGAAAGGAAGAAATAATAATTCCATCTGGAACAAATTTATATGCTATTGATGAAAAGGGAAATTTGCTCTGGAACTTTAATATAGGTTACCATATCGCAAGTCAACCTGTGGTTTCAGATATTGATTCAGATGGGAAACCCGAAATACTTTTTATCTCTCGTGATGGAAAGATAAAAGTTCTGAATGGAGAAGGAAAATTGATTTCCGAATATGAAATTTGGAAGAGGGATGAGGAAGTAATGGTAGGAGCTTCATCTTTGGCATTAGTTGATATTGATTTTGATGGCAAAAAAGAGATTATAGGTTGGACGGATGAAGTTTTTATGATAAAGAATGGAGTTAAGGTATGGAACTTCATAGTTGGGGGTCCTAAAAAAGATTTTGAACCTCCTCTTGTTGTGAATGATGATGGAGATTTTAAGATTGTCGTAACATTTGCAAACAGAATTTATGTTCTAAAAGCAGGAAAAGTGAAAAAATGAATAACAAACTTGGGCTATCTTTATTATTATTATTTTTATTCTTTACCCTACCCTACCTGAATTGTTTCAATGAAAATAAAATATGTAACATTTTTAATCCATGCAACGAATGTATGAAGGAATATAATGAAAAATTACTAGAGAGAGCTCCTTTCCCATTTGAAGATTCATTAGAGTATAGTTCAGGTAAGATCTCTGGAGCTTATGAGCGTATATTTGCTATCTCTTCTGATGGAGAAATAATATTTTCCCTGAAATTAAATAGAACAGAAAGAACGGGTTTTTATTTTATTTTCCCTCCAATTTTACACAGCTCAAAATATTATGCAGTAAGCGAATGCGGTGAAGTTTTAGTTATAAATGAAAAAAGTTCTAATCATATCGTGTGATGAAACTAATAACTACATTATCAACGGGGAAGGCTCCGCAAAAAAAAAACTAAGCTTTGCATGTTGGATTTTCAGGGGATATAGTTTGAACGAGTATAAATACTTGATTGAAGATGAAGAAGGGAATGCATATTTTATAGCAAATTGTCGTGATGGAGACTATGTAGTAAAGCTGAAAGAAGATGGTAATATCATTTGGATGAGAAAAATATTAGAATGGAATTCTAAATAATTTGATTTTCTTTTTTTTTTAAGTTTTGTTCTATTTTTTTATTTTTTGCTAAAGTTTGATTTATGAGAGAGGTTTTATTGAAAACGCTAAATTACATCAAGGTTCCTTTTGTATTAGCTTTTCTATATTCCGTTTTAGTCTTTGTGGTTTTGATGATGGGTAGGAAGGTTCAAGATGAACATTTGCGGGGAGCTTTCGCTCTCTTTCCAGTTGCATCTTTGCTTATAATATTCTTTTCTGCTCTGGTCTTCCAAATTATAAAAGAGAAAAAGAAAAAAGGTCAGAGTTAGAACTAATAAGTTCTTCTATTTTTTCCTCAACTTTTTCAGAGGATTTTAATCCAAGTTTTTTCATGAGTTTTAAACCTTTTTTTGCTGCTGGTATAACATAGGGGATAAATTTTTTGTTTTTCTTCTCTTTGAAGATGAACATAAATCTACCTGCTGCTTTTAAGGTCCTTTGTATTCCACACATCACATAATGAACTTCAAAATCTTTTGGTATTCTGAATCCTCTCTCTTCACTCCTTTGCTTGTATAAAGATTTTATTTTATCTTCAAGGTTTTCTGGTACATCAACATAGGCATCGCAGGTCAAAGATACAAGATCATAAACATACGGACCGAGCAAAGCATCCTGAAAATCAAGTATTCCAACTTTACCACCATCAAGGCACATCAGATTTTTTGAGTGGAAATCTCTGTGAGTGAAAACATAAGGTGTTTGCGATAAAACATCAGAAATTTCCTCAAATTCTTTTTTTATCTCTTTGTCTTTATCTATTGTAAATCCCATGAAAAACTCACAGAAGTGATTGAACTCCCACATTAGCATATTTTTTGTGAATTTTAGCTCAAACGCATAGCAATTCTCATCTTTTTCTGCGTTTTGCATAATGCAAAGCTGCTCTATTGCATCAAGATAAAAAACTTCTGATTTTTCAGGTCCGTTCTCCCTTACAAAAACATCAAGTGGTGTTCTACCAAAATCCTCAAGTATAAGGATTCTTTCTCCATCATATTGGTATATTTTTGGGACTCTGACTCCTACTTTTGAGAGAAATCTTGCTATGTTTATGAATGGAAGTTCTTTAAAATTTACTTGCTTTTCAAGGATTTCCTCAAATATGATGCGTGGATCTATATCACCCATAACCATCGCAATTTTTGTTGTTTTGTCGGGAAAGAAAAGTCTGAAATATCTTCTTGATGATGCATCTGGTGTTAATGGTTCAACATCAACGACTCTTATCCTCTCTTTTTCAAGGAAATTGAAAAGCCTCTCAAAATATGAATCAGATACATTTTTAATTTTCTCCATTTGCATATTATAATTATGCAATTTCGGAGTATAAATTAGAATTTAGAAGATGGAATTTGGTAAAAATAAAAATGTGAAAAAAAGATTTGCTATTGTTCTTTCTGGTGGGGGAGCTCGGGGAGCGTATGAGGTCGGAGTGCTAAAATACATTTTTTCAGATTTCCCTCGTGAAACAGGAATAAAACCTCATTTTGATATATTCTGTGGAACAAGCGTGGGAGCTATACACATAGCTTTTCTTGCATCATACATAAGGCAGATAGAAGAAAACACAAGAATTCTGATTTCAATATGGGAAAAAATGAAGATGGAAACTTATATGAAAGTAAATTTCTCTTTCATATTTGAAGTTTTCAGAGGTGGTAAAAGGAAAAGCTCTGATGAAGATAATATCAATATGATAAAAAGGGCTCTCTTTGATGTCTCAAATCTCAACACAATAATATCAAAAGGAATAAATTGGGAAATGATAAACAGAAATGTTACAGATGGAATAATTCATTCAGTTTGTATTTTTGCAACACACATAGCTTCTGGTATTACAAGAGCTTTTATAAATTCTCGGGAAATCATATCTGAGTGGAAAAAGGATCCCTTTATGGATTTCAAGCAGGTGGCTTTTCGTCCAGAGCATGTTTTAGCATCTGCTGCCATACCAATAATATTTCCTCCTGTGAAAATAGATGGTGAATGGTATTGTGATGGAGGTGTAAGACTTAACACTCCTTTATCACCAGCTATAAGACTTGGAGCAGATAAAATATTTTCGGTTGTCCTGAGATACTATGAACCTTCTGCCAGAAAAGAAAGAGAGGAGGTTTATCCAAATATATTTTACATAATAGGAAAAATCTTGAACGCTCTATTTCTTGATAGAATAGCCTACGACTTTTCTCGCCTTGAAGTTATGAACCAGCTCATAGATACAGTGAAAAGTTCAGTAGGAGAAGAAGAATTTGAAAAAATAAGTAAAAAAATGAAGGAGGTAAGAGGGTATGAGTTGAAAATAGTAGATCTGCTTTATATAAGACCTTCCGAGGATATAGGGAAAATAGCCTATGAATGTGCAAAAAAATATGCACGCCTCCCGACATCACGCAACAAAGCTCTTATAAAATTTATATTGGAGCTCTCCCCACGAGTTGATTCCGATGTTATAAGCTATATATTCTTTGAACCAAGTTATACTTCCGAACTTATAAAGCTTGGCTATGAAGATGCCAAAAAACAAGCAGATCAAATTTTCAAATTTTTCTCGTCATAACTTAAAAGCTTAAATCAAAATAAAAATCCAAAAAGTAAAAATAAAAAATAAAATAAAAAAAATAAAAAATAACATATATGGCTGAAAAATCTGATAACGAAAAAACAGAAAAAGAAAAAAGAAAAGGTTATAGACTAACTCACATAACTACAAAGTTTGGCGATAAAGGAAAAACTTACATCGTTGGTGGATTTGTTTTGAGCAAGCATCATCCGCGAGTTAAAGCTTATGGAACTGTAGATGAACTCGCAAGCTTTATCGGATATACATTATCAAAGATTTCAAAAGATGAAGAATTGAAAGATATAGCAGATATTCTGAAAAAAATTCAAAATCACCTTTTTATTCTTGCAGGAGACCTCGCAAGGCTTTCAAAACCATCTGATACTGAAAAAAAACGTGTTTCTTCTAAAATGATAGATTGGTTGGAAGAACTTGAAGAAAAATATCTTTCGGAACTTGAACCGCTTGAAGATTTCATTCTGCCAGGTGGTTCTGAACCATCTTCACTTATGCACATTTTAAGAACAGTAGCAAGAAGATGTGAAAGAGAAATTGTAGAACTTGCTTCATTTGAGAATGTGAACGAGAATTGCTTGATTTATATGAACCGTCTTTCAGATCTTTTCTTTATTCTTGCAAGAATAATAAATAAAAGAAAAGGAATAAAAGATGAGATCGTAAATTGGGAAGAATAGATTTATCGGGGGAATCAGTTTTATGAGCGAGAAAAAATTATCTTTTGGCATAATAGGTGTAGGAAAGATGGGATCAGCTTTGGCTTATGCTCTAAAAGAAGATTTTCCCTTACTTTTATACGATAAATTCAGAGTCCCACATGACCTCAAAAATTACGAAAGAAAATTAGAAGATGTTTTGTCCGAAAGCGACATTATAATCTTGGCTGTAAAACCAAAAGATATTTACGATGCTTTGTCTGATATAGCCGATTTGGCAAACTCTAATTATAAACTTGTTGTTTCATGTGCAGCTGGAATAAGGTCTGATCTTCTCAGAAGATATATAAAAAGGTGGGCAAGAATTATGCCGTCTTTAACTATATCTCAGAAAGAAGGAGTTTTAGCTATACTCGCAGGTCTTGAAGAAGATGCAAAAATTTTGGAAAATATATTCAAAAAATACTCAAAAACATTTGTTGTAAAATCAGATGATGAGATAGATATCTTTACCGCAACATCGGCATCAGGTCCAGGATACCTTTCAGTAATTTTTGAAGCTTTTGAAGACGCTATCGTAAGAGCGGGATTACCAAGAGCCGTTGCAAGAGAAGTCTCTGCTCATACATTTTTAGGTATTGCTAAAATGATAATTTCTGGTAAAGCTCCTTATCAAATAAAAGAAGAAGTTATGACACCGGGAGGAACTACTGCGGAGGCAATAGTTGAAATAAATGATGTAAGGAAAGCTATTTTTTTGGCAGTTGAAAAAGCTCTGATGAAAAGTAAGCTTATTTCTGACGAGTTGAGCCATACGAAAAAGTAATCAGTTCACAGTTCCACAAGTTTTCCATTTTCAAGTTTGTAGGTTTTATCCATTTTCTCCGCTATTTTGAAGTTGTGAGTTACGATAACTAACGCTATTTTTTCTCTTTGACACAACCTTATTGTTTCGTCTATAACTTTTTCTGCAGTTTCGGGGTCAAGGTTTCCGGTTGGTTCATCTGCCAAAAGAGCTTTCGGCATCACACTTATGGCTCTTGCAAGTGCAACTCTTTGGTATTCTCCACCAGATAATTCCCATGTGTTTTTCCTTTCAGGAACTCCGAAATCTTGAAGGATTTTTTTTGCTATTTCTTTTGCTTTATCTCCGAATACTTTCCTAGCGAACAGCTCAACATTTTCAAGCGGAGAAAGTTCATCTATAAGGTACCCGTTTTGAAAAACGAAAGATATTTTTTTGCCTCTTATGTTTTCTAATTCTTTTTCACTTTTCCATGTTACATCTTCTCCATCTATGATTACTTTACCTGATGTAGGTTTGAGGATTGTGCCTATTATTGAAAGTAATGTAGTTTTGCCTGAGCCGGAAGCTCCAACTATTGCAACTTTTTCTCCTTTTTTTACTTTGAGATTAACTCCTTTTAGAACTTCTATTTTTCTATTTTTTTCCTCAAAGTGTTTCCAGATATCTTGCGCCTCTATTATTATTTCATCTTCCATAAAAGTAATTTTTAACCCTGAGCACTACTTTAAAATAAAACTTAAATCTTCTTATAAAAATCAACTTTTCTATTGCTTTCTTTCCCTTATCTGACAAGGCTTCCGGAGATTGTTCAAAATCTTGACTTTTTTTCTTTTTTCGAAATGATTAAATTTTTAGTTGGTAAGAAAATGGATATTTCAAAAAATCTACTCTGGATTTTCAGTTTAATTTTGATTTTGAACCTAATTTTAAGCTTGGGAGGTTGTCCTTTTATTGGTATTACTGGTGCTATTTCAACGGGTAAAGGTTGGCACACAGATGTAGTAATACATAACGGGGTAATTCATACAGCACGCTATAACTTTGATGATATAAGCGTTGAATATGCTTATAAATCATTAACAGAAGATACATGGCATGTAGAAACAGTAGAGAAGTATTCTGGAGATAAAAGAGCTTGTGTGAGAGACGTTCAATATGATGGACTTTTGAAAATGGTAGTTGATGATAAAGCTGTTTATATTGCTTACGCTGGGCTTCTGACTAGTTCGATAAAACTTGCAAAAAGACCTCACAGTGAAGGAGAATGGAATATAGAACATATAATGACTCCTGACATTAGGTTAGGAAGACCTAGAGTAGAAATGATGGAAGTAATAAGTGAAGATGCTTTTATACTCCATAGATGGTCCGAAATGGCAACATCATTTTTATCTGTGAAAGGCAATTCGGGGGTACAACTTTACTCTATAGATGAGCCATTTTCCTCTTCTATCATTTATCCCGATTATATGTATATAGCTTGTTGTGAGGATTATTCTGATGAGGTTAAAGTAACAGAGTTATCTGTAATTGATGGTAAAGCGAAGAAAATAAAAGATGTTTTTTTATCTCCAAATACTACCTATTATATTCTTGATCTAGAAGCGTTTAAAATTTCTGAAAATAGAATTGGTATTATTTTTTTAGGGAGAGACCTTCATGATGAAAGAGAAAGGAGCTTGAGAATTCGTTATTTTATTGGAGAAAAGAAGAGCGAAGATTGGGCATGGAGTATTACAGAAATTCCATTTCCAGAAATTTCCAAAGAATCTATTATTTATTTACTTCAAGTTAGATATCGTAATGACAAGCTTTTTTTACTTTTTAAACGTCTCGATGAGGAAGATTTTAAAGACTCAGAGTGGATTAAGAAAAAATTTGGAGTAGGGATTATAAGTGGGGGAAGCTTAAATATAGACTGGATAGAGGTACCAGGGAATATAGAATCTGCTAAATTTGATGTTTCTCCTCCGTACATTGTTATTTCATTACTTTCTGTAAATGAAGGAACTATAAGGAGGAAATGCCGGGAAGATGGGTTGCCTATGGCTTATAAAAATTACAAGGGAACACATATGATTTACATTTTTGATGGAAAAACTTGGAGAAAGGAGGTAGTAAAATGATGAAGAAAAGAAACAAACAAAAACAAAAAAGTGTATTTTTATTTTGTACCGCAGTTGGTGTCTTCCTGACTTTCCTCACTTGTGTTGATTCGGATTCAAAATCACAAAACAGAAACCAAAGCTTGGAACATCAAGAAAAACAAAACCCACAGTCAAAAATTGTTTTATCCACATTCTCACCGAAATCAGAAATGAAAACAGATAATGATTTTGCTCTTGTTGTTCTTGGAAAATTGTCAGTTGGAACATCTAAGACTTTTTATGTGAATGGTCCGTTAGCCGATGTTTGTGTAGGAACTTTGAAAAATGAAGGGAATTTCAAAGTCACAGGGAAGCTCCTTGTTGGAACTCTTCAGAATACAAGTGAGGTAAAGTATGAAGATTTCCAAGAAGGAATAACTTGTTCTCAGGTATTCCCTCCATCTGTTACTGATTTTATTCGTGGTCAAAAAGTCATAAGATTTGGGGATGGATGGGTTGAAGAATACGACAGAGATGGTACTCTTATAAGGAGAGTAGAAGGAAAGTTTTATGTGGACCCATCAGGAGCAGAGTGGGTTTATAGAAATGATGGGAGCTGGGGAATGAAGGGAGATAAACCTTCTGAACTTGAAGGATATTCTCTGGTTTTTGAGACTGATTTTAGAAATCCAGCTAAAAGGTTAGATGTTTATGATGGGGGCATATATGTTAAGGGGAAGATGAAGGATTCGGGGAATTTAGTTGTGAGGGATAAGCCTGATGAGTGGTCAGTAGTTGTTTTGGGTGATGGATTTTTCACGAGCAATATAGACATAACAGGGAGGGTCTATATTGGTGGAGATATGAGGCTTGTAGGTGAGGATGAGGGAGAATTTCAAGGGGAATATAGATACAAAATAAAGGGAGATTTATTTGTGAAGGGAGATTTTACTTCAAATGTGAATTTCTCAATAAACAATATGAAACTTGTTCAGAAGGTTGCAGATGTTGCTGTTATGTTAGAGGTTCCCGGAGGTGAGGCATTGGAATGGGTTCAGACAACACCGGTGGGCGATCCAAAGCCTGGGGAACCAGGTGTGGCTGTCGTTGTTTACAGAGTTCCACCTGAGGTAAGTTTAGCACCTCCTATGTCAAGGCTTACTTCAAAAACTGCGGTAGCCAAAAAAGATATACATAAACTAAGGAGTGTATATAGGAGAGCAGAGAGAGGGGAGATGAATATTGTTTTATCTGCGGGAAGGATCTTGAGGAAATCCGAAGGAGGTCAAACAAATCCTCTTGAAGAGCTAAAAGAGGAAAACTGCTATGTCAAAAAAATGTATGCCAAAAATTGTCAAAAGATTTGATTCTCCACAAGATTTATTAGAAAGGAGGTGAAAATTTTATGACTGAAATCTTGTCAATTTTAAACCTTATCTCAAACGGAGGTCCAATTGCTACTATCGCAAAAGCTATCCTTCTTTACAAACTCCGTCTCCCCGTCTTTCTTATCTCTCTTATCCTCAACTTATCCGTCCCTTCTATAAAGGGTTATATATCTGCTTACAAGAAAAAAGGCTCAATCCCACAACCTAAAAGAAAAGGTAGAAAAAGAGGAATCACAGAGCAAGAGAAAAAGATAATTTTGCAAACCGCTAAAAAGCATCCCGAGGAATTCGGATTGCCTTTATCAAGATGGACATTAAGGAGACTATCAGAAACTTTAAACAAACTCGGTGTCGTTGTATCTCATCAGACGGTAAGAAGAATCCTTATTAAAAACGGCATAAGATTCAAAAAATCAAAATCTTACATTCAATCTCCTGACCCTCTTTATGTTGTGAAAAAAGAGATGATTTATAGATTAAAAGAAAATATCCCTCCCGATACAGCTTTTATATATGTTGATGAATCAAGCAAATCTGTGAAAGAGTATCCGGGTGAGAACTGGACGGATAAGGTAGTTTTGAAGCATAGTTTGAAGCAAAAGACAAAGGGATTTTTCTCCTTCTTCTTATCCAAAGACAGAGATGGGAAGATGTATGGGATAGCAAGGGAAGGATATTGGAACCATGAGAAATTCTTAGAATTCGTTTCACTTCTTGCATGGGAATATAGGAAATCAGGATACACAAGGATGATACTTGTAATGGATAATTCATCATACCATAGGAAGGCAGAGAAGGAGATAGTAAAGATAGGGGAAGCGATAGGGATAGATATTATGTGGTTCTATTTACCCAAGTATTCTCCGTGGTTAAATCCAGTTGAAGCTGAATGGAGGATTTTTAAGAAGCTTTATCTTCCTTTGAAGGAATTTGAGAGCAAAGATGAATTTATAAGGTTATTTTTCAGGTTCATAGATGATAGGATGAAACAGAGGATAAAAATTTGTTGACATAGCAGAAAACCTAGTAAGCATAGTTATAGGTGATTCTGTAAATTATGGAACAATTTTGATGGTATCAGGCTTACCCGTGAATATATCTGGACTTTATGAGGTTATTAATACACTTAAATCTTATGGATACCAGAACATAAAAGTTTTGAGAACATTTTATATACCTTTACATTTTTTTGCTGTATTTGAGGTTGATGGACAGATTTTAGATCCTATTTTGATATATCCAATCATTACTGCTGGTGCTTTGAGCGTAGTTTCTCAACAACGTATAGATGAAATAGGGGAATTTCTTGTTTCTTGATGTAGAGAGAGCAAAAGAAGAGCCGAGAAGAGTTAGGGATGAGGAATGGGAATTTTTCAGGAAAGTATTAGCAGGTGAGATTGAAATAACTTCTGCTACACCACCAACTCCTGCTCCAACTATCGCTCCAAATTCAAGAATTGAACCTAAGGGATTATTCAAATGCAAAGCGGATACAAAAGAGCAAACTCTGAGGTCAAAATTTACGGATCCGCCTGGAGAGAAATTGAGAGTAAATGAGGATTATGGTATGAAATATGTGTGGGATCCTAATAGTGGGAGATATGTTCTTAAAGGTATTCCTTGGGTTTTTACTCAGGGAAAAATGAAGGTTAATCCTGGAGATAAGGAACCATGCGGGTGTGGTCCTGCTGCTGCTTCTCAGCTATTTACATATTGGAGAACAGAAAAAGATAAGTACTGTATTGAGGATGATATTCCTAAACTTGCGAAAGACCTTTATGATGCGATGGGAACCGCTAGGTTGGGTTCGATAGAAACCCCTGAAATTAAGGTTAAGATATTTGGTGAGGAATTAAAGATTCCTAAGATAAAAGTTTTGGAAATAGATCAATGTCCTACTCTACCTTTTGCTATCCCTGGTACAGAAATACTCGGTATGCCAGAGGGTATGTTAGCTGCTGGATACAAATATGGTTATAATATATTTCCTCCCCCTCAGTTTATAGTGGCTCCCACGGGAAGTTTGCAGGAAGAGATTAAAGAAGAAATAGATGCTGGTCGTCCGCTCATACTTCTTACAATCACAGCAGGCGTTTTTGATAAAACACTTGAAACATTTCACTACCAACTTATTGCAGGTTATGAGTATAAGGAGTGGCCTTGGTATTGTCTTTCTTTTGATCAGCATTATATCTATATATTTGATAACAAAGATACCAAACTCAAAAAAATAAGATTTGATGATAGTATCTATGGTCTAAGCACTATGGCTTTTTTAGTGGGTGGTCTATCAGCTATTGGTTGGACCATAATAGATGTTGAACCTTTTCATGAAAGATATACATATTACCGCGATGCGGATGGAGATGGATACGGGAATCCAAATGAACCCAAAAATTTCTGTGATTTCTCCCCTCCTTCCGGTTATGTAGCAAATAATACTGACTGCAACGATTCTAATTCTAATATTCATCCCGGCGCATCTGAAGTATGTAATTATTTTGATGACAACTGTAATGGACAGGTGGATGAGGGGGTTTGGATTCCATTCTACCTTGATGCAGATAAAGACGGATATGGTTTGAATCCTTTGGCCT
>Ga0209670_101076_pt1 | contig 13491 bp, 11 predicted proteins | sample PerSpoBPS_BMetaG_FD_184741 | JGI IMG/M metagenome (GOLD analysis project Ga0209670, IMG submission 184741) | Thermal spring microbial communities from Yellowstone National Park, Wyoming, USA - Perpetual Spouter B (PS_B) MetaG (SPAdes) (version 3) | ecosystem: Environmental > Aquatic > Thermal...
CGGCCCTGATCGCCTGACCGAGCAGGTTCTCCAGGTCCTCCGCGGACCTCCTGTCGCTGGCGTTCACCTGAACCAGATCGTACCCGTTCTCCTCGGCGAAGGCCAGGACCAGCGAGGTCTTACCGGTCCCAGGTGGGCCGTGGAGGAGGACAGCCCTCTTCGAGGGCCTTCCTGATCCCCAGCTCCTGATCCAGTCGAGGAAAGCCTTGATCGCTTCCGGGTTCCCCACCACCTCGCTGACCCTCCTCGGCCTGTACTTCTCGGTCCAGGGCCTCCTGTCAGGGTGCAAGGCCTCCGCTCCAACCCTAATCACATCACATGCATATAACGCCACATGCCTGGAAGAGAACTTTTCATACGTTATCGGGTCAGGTCCTGTGAGTGCTCGGATAACGGTTTAGCATTTAAAGCATTTATGCAACCGGAAGACACTAATGAGGGAGTTAGAATATGGACGCGGTTCAAACTAATCGGAAATCTGCGGTCTACCTCTTCCTCCTAATACTCATTCTCGTTCCAATCACCATAGTTTCACTCCTCGTATCAACGGCCCTGCCCTTAACGCTCGTCGCCATCGCACCCGGCGTAATTGGAGGGCTGATGTCTCTATCGGTTTTGACGGTGCCCAGAACGAGAACATCTGAGGGACTTTTGGTCACTGTCACGGCGGGCGTTCTGGGATGGCTGATCGGGATAATCCTCTACTCTCTGATCTTCTCACAGATCACCGGTATCGTGTCGCTGATCGTGGTGACGGCAATACAGCCTGCAATTTTCATCATAACAATCACGGCGCTGATCCAAATCTCTGGCAGGAGGAGGAAAGCAGAAGAAGGGGCTGTCCCAGCGCTGGTCCAGCAAGCTCAGGTTGCAGCAGCTGAACCGAAGGCGGGTCCACCTCCAGAGTCCGCAAAAATCGGCACCACGATCGAGAAGGCAACAGAGGCTCCGGTGGGCGGGTCTCAGCCGACGCCAAAGGAGGCCCTATCTAAAGCGGAAACCGGTACAGAAGGGAAGAAGAGGATATCTGAGCTCGTCGGGACAGGGCAGCCGATTCTTGTCCTCTCGCCGCAGGAGCGGGCTATAGTAGAACTGATGGCAGAATTGGAGGGGGCACTAGTCCCAGTGAAGGACATAGCGGCTGAGACAGGCGGCAGGTACATGGCCATCGAGAAGGCGCTGTTATACGATCCGATGACGATCTACAACGCCATCAGCTCGCTGTTGAGGAAGGGAGTTCTGGAGAACGCAGGTTTCGTGTTCAAATCGGTGTGTTGTCCGAAGTGTCTGAAGGCCGACGCCTTCTCCGAGCTGGTCTGTCCACACTGCAGGTCAGACAACATAGGCCGCCAGGACATCTACCAGTGCTCCAATTGCGGGTACCTGGGACCTCAGCAGAGCTTCACGCGAGGAACCTTTTACGAATGCCCGCAGTGCAGAATAAGGTCTGAGGTGGTCGTTCCATACCAAACAGCGACGACTGAACCACGGGTGAGTGTCCAGCCCGTTTTCACGGTCTATTCGTCGCTATTCAAATGCGATTCGTGTAATATGGTCTTTGACGTTCCGAGGACCACATACCTCTGCAAGTCATGTGGAGAGATTTACGACATACAAACGGGTCAGATCTTCAGATTTTCGGCTGTAAGGCTGAACCCGACGTACAGGGATGCGGTGTTGAGGGAGAAGAGGCCCATAATAGTGCTGACGAACCTCCTCAGAAACCTCGGTCTGATAGTCGAGACACCGTACATAACAGTCGACGAGATGGGCTTGAGTAGGATGGCCGATCTGGTGGTGAAGGCCTACGGCAGGGTCGTGGCGGCCGTCTTCGTCATAGGTGTTCCGTACAAGAGCACAGCGGACGTCGTGTCCGAGGCTTTCTGGTTCAAGATCCACGAGAACTTGGAGCACGTCTACGTGCTCTCACTCAGCAGGCCGTCGCCTGAGGTGGCGGAGCTTGTCAAGAGCCTCGAGATCGAGCTGGTAGACCTTTCGGATGCGAGGGAAGAGGAACTGCCGAAGAGGTTGTCGGCAATTGCGGATCAACTAAGGAAAATCGCGGGCTGAATTCAGGAGCCAGGGCTTTTCTCAACCGACCGATGGGAGCTGGAACAACTGCACCGAGACGATGCCAGTTATCCAGATCGCTATCAGCGATACCGCAGAGAGGATCACGGCATGGAGGAACCCGCCGGCAACCCTCGAGGTGGAGATCTTGCCTGCGACGAGGCCGCTGATGGCGGCTATGAAGATCACTGGCGGGAGGAAGAAGCCGATGAACTCGGCGGCGGATATCGGCATTCTGGCCACCTTCAGCAGCTCCCTCATGAAGACGACGAGGATGACGACGACCGTGACGAGCAGGAGCGCCGTGAGGTACGGTATCATCATCAGCGGCCTCAGGGTGGCGCGCTTCTGCCGCTCGATCTCCTCGAGGTCCTCGGAGAACGTGGTGAGCACCTCAAGGGTCTCGGGGGCTCCACCGCCTACGTCGATGGCGTCGATCAGGATGAACATCCCTGCGCGCTCGAGCCAGCCGTAGGTCCTCTTGACGAACTCCTGGTAGATCTTGCTGAGCGGGAGGCCCCAGCTGATCATCCTGGCTATCTCCCTCAGCCGCTTGGAGAAGGCGCCGTAGCTGTTCCGCGAGAGGTCGATGATGCACTGCTCGGGACTCAGGCCCGTCTTACGAACCTCTGTGAGGTCCCTGAGGAAGACTGTCATGCCGTGGATGACGGAGAAGTTCTCGCTGCTGTACTTCATGTAGGCAACGGCGCCTGGGAGGAAGAAAACGATGAAGTTGAGGCAGAGCGCTATCGAGGACTCGTAGCCCGCCTCGAGGCCCATCAAAGACCTTAGAGCGACGATGAGGCCCGACGTTTCTTTGAAGGGCGAGAGGACGCGAAGCTCGGGGAAGTAGAAGGGCAGTACGAAGAGGGCGAAGAAGGCGAAGCCGGCCGGGAGCGTGTAGTAGAAGACCCGCATCGGCCTCGGATCGGTCTGGGGGTACTTCGGCTGGCTGATGTCGGCGATGTAAAGGAAGACAATAGAAAGCATGGGCAGCACTATGTAGGCGATGATGGCGAACTGCTCGGCGGGGAGGACCATGAACTCAGACGGAAGTGCCCTCGAGACGATGTAGATAGTGAAGAGCACGAGGGAGAGCATCATCGTGATGGCCGCGTAACCCTCCATCAGCATGCCCATCCTCTCGCCGACGATCCGCATCGTCCCCATGCGGGCGTTAAAGATCTGCTCGGTCTTCCGGATGAGGAAGTGGACTACGTCGCCTCCGCTCCTAAGCGTCGAAGCGTATCCCAGCAACAAGTCCCTGTACTCCTTCGAGGGTATGCCCTTGGCCATCTTCTCGATCGCAGTGACGGGGTCCTCTCCGGCCACCGTGACGTGGATCCGCGCGATCTTCGCCGACCTCGCGATGTTGGGGAGGAGGGCGCTCTCGGAGAGGCGCTCGAGGCTCTTGTAGGGCGGTATCCCTCCGGTCGACATGACGGCAAGGTAGGCTGCGGCGTAGGGGACCTCGCTCTCGAACGTGGAAGCGGCACCGGAAGCGGAGAGGTACGGGTAGGCGATGCCGAGCAGGAGGACGAGGAACGGGATTGGCAGCAAAAGCAACGCGAATAACAGGTTCCCCGTCAGGACGAAGACCACTCCCATGAGCGCACCCGTGACAGCTACAGATATGACGAAGGCCGCTGAGACCATAGAAGCGAAGACCTCAGGGTGGATCCGCTTCCCGGTCGAGTCGAGCTTCTCCGGGATGCCCGGAGCTAACTTGAGGACCAGCTTGCTGCCGAGCCCTCTGAAGTAGGTGAAAGAGAAGGAAGCGAAGGAGTCCGAGAAGCCCATTTCCCTTGTACGAATTGTGTTGCTCGAGGGGTAATATGCTTTGCTGGTCGGGTCTTCGGCTGAGGGTGAGATCGACGGGCCAAGGCCGGGCGAAAGACGGTTATTTCGGATGGAATCGATTTGATGCAGATGTCTCCTGTGATGGCCGCGGTGATCCTCGTCGTGGTGGCCGTCACGATGGCGTTAGTGGTCTCTTACTACGCCTTCAATTTGGTGTCCTCGGTTACGAGGTTCGAGAGGTTGGAGGTCTACGGTGCCCGCATGACGGATTCGAGGACCATAGCCTTCAGGGTCAGGAACCCAGGAGTTGAGGTCTCCAGGTTGTCGGTCCTGACGGTTCAGGGAAGGCCGGCGGCCAGCGCAGCAGGTGAGGTCGTCCTGAGGCCAGGAGACGAGGTGAGCTGCGAGGTCGTCCTCTCTGAGAGCCCACCGCCTGGCATAGTGATCGAGGTCGGCGTGATCACGTCCACAGGCAAGAGGTTCTTCACGATGCTCCAGGCCGTTGAGGGGAGCGGCGTGTCTGGGGAGCTCGAGGTGGAGTCCTTCAGCTGCTCGCGGTGAATTTCGGCGCCCGTCGGATGCATGGCCAACGTTTTCGGTACTGCCAACTCTGATGCGGATTTTGTTGGCAATTTGGAAAATGCGTTGATGACGAAACTCCCTACCATTCTTTCGTGGCGGAGGAAAGAATTAACTATTGGATATATCTCTGATAGCGCGTGAAAGGGAGAAAGAACTCAGGAATCAGCCCGGTAGTAGCGACGGTGATTCTGGTTGCGGTGGCGATTGTGATAGCGATAGCCGTGGCGTTCTGGGCTTCAGGGCTAGTCGGGGTCTTCACGAGGTTCGAGAAGATTGAGATACAATCAGCCTACTGGGACTCAACAGCAAACCCGCCTCGTGTACGAATAATTGCAAGAAACACGGGATCGAGTCCCACAACAATTGATATGCTGATAGTTAACGGGGTGCCGTGCGATATTGATGACATACAGTTAGGAATAGGTGAGACGACTACCCCACCCATAGAAGTTACCACAACAACTTGCCCATCACTTAGAACCGGAGGCGTCACCAACGAAATAGCCCTCCACACAACTACTGGAAAGACATACCCAGTAGCGGTACTTATTCCGTAAACTCCTTTTATAAACACCTTTTTTCAAACTCACCTTTTCGCAGGTGTTACCCTCCTGATAAGACCAGTTAATGGACGCCGCAGATAATCGAGAAAACAGTAGAACAGCACACACTCCTCAACAACGTACCACTATCATCTATCATCGGCCCCTTCGTCATCGGAGTCCCCCAATCACTTCCGTGGTACATCCTTTCATATTTCGGGATGGGACAAGTTTTCTGGAACACACTACCCTTCATAACACCTCTCGTCACGCTGGCGATAATCCTCTACAGAGCGCTCCAGGGAAGTCTCCACGTACCCGCAACCCTCGCGGTAGCCGCCTCCGCCTCAGTCCTTACAATCTTCCTGTTGCCGCGAAACTACTGGACAGCTAACTGGTCCGGGATGCTGCAAAGCGTCCTCGCACGTCAGTTCTACCCCTACTACTTCTACCCTGTGGGCCCGTTCTTCGCAATTCTAACAGGGGCCCTACTGGCCCAACAGAACGACAGAACGGAGACCGCGTGCTCTCGCCTCATAACCTACCCCGTCCTCCTCGCCTCTGTCCTCTCGCCCTTCGCCCTCGTCATGAACCTGGCCTTTCCCTGCTGGGACTTCCTCTTCACCCTCATCTACAATCTCTCGCTCGGCCGATGGGTGGCAGAGGGCATTACCGCAACGTCCGTCACCACTGCCATGCTCGTCTTCGCAGTTATGTTCTCCGAGCTGATACACCGGAGGGTCTTCTGTAGCAAATAGGCCGACCACGTAGCTCCAGGCATTACCGGAAGCATACTGTGGAAGTTTGGCCATTCCCTTCTGAAATGCCGATCCCGAGGCGGAATTGGATGGCAGATTTGACAAGGTATATAAGACATCACCATCAAGCCGCCCACGCCTTGCGCGGCAACCTATATCATTTGGATGAAACAAGTGTGTCAACCAGATGAAAACTCACGCTCACAGACCTTCACGATCGTCGGGAGTATCACCTGCCGTCTCCACTGCTGTCCTCGCATCTGCCACGGTTGCGCTGGGGATTCTGCTGATGGCGGTCTCCTTCAACTGGTTCGGAGCCTCTGCAACTGACCTGACGCAGAAGACCGACAGGGCGATCCACCTCGTCCGAACCTCAGGCATGTTGGTCTTCGAGATGGTGAAGTACCCGCTCGACGTCGAAGAGAGGAGCGTCACGCTCAGGAACGTCGCCAAAGTGGACCTTTGTGTCGTGCGCCTAGAGCTGATCAGGGCCGACGGCTCCATCGGCGGCCAGTACCCGTCCCCGCCCCAGAGGTGGCTCAGGTGCGGAGGCGCTGGAGGTTTCAACCCCATACCGCCCAAAGGAAGCCTCACCATCACCGGCGACCAGCTCCCCAGCTGTCCAGACTGTTTCTTCGCGGAGAGGGTCAAGCTCAGGGTCTGGTACATCGCGCTGAACGTCTACGACCAGGACAACCCTGAGGTCTCGGCCGACGAGATGCAGTTCGTCGAGACGCTGATCATCTATCCCGGCCTCGCTTCTCCGGAGGCCTGCGTTCCGCCAGAAGGGGCGCCGTCCGTCTTCCTCGCGTCGGTGGACCCTCTGACGAGGGCCTCTGACCCTCCAGGAGAGATCCCGAGCGACCGGCCCGACAAGCTTTACGTCAGCTTCAGGCACGCCAAGCCGCTGACCTCGACGCCCCAGCCCTTCACTTTCGCGTTCACCAGCTCCGACTCCTCCGGTTCCCTCGCAGGCGACCTCAGGGTCGACGTCTCCTCTGAGCAACGTGTGAGCGGACCGATGGCATCCATCAGGGTGCCCTTCACGGTGACAGCCTCATCCGGCACCTACACGGTAATCCCCAACACGTTCTACTTCGGAGCCTACAACGACCCCTCAGCAGGCCTCGTCCACGTCTCAGGCATAGGTCTCATAACGCAGTTCATCACCTGGATCGGAAGCGATCCGATTGTGACAACGGTGGTGGTCGAGCTCGCCAAGCAGAACTTCGACGCAGTGGCAACCGTGCCTATCAGGATCCGGCTCATCGACTGCAACGGGAACGTTCTGGCAGACGTAGGCCCCCGCACAGTGACGGCCCCGGCCGGTGTCGAGTTCGACAGGTTCTTCATCGACCTGCCATTGAGCCAGCCGGTCCTCGCGTTCAAGGTGTACACCGTCGAGGTGAGGGTGGGATGACTTGAGACGCCCAGAAGCCCGGGGCATATCGGAGACCGTATCGATAGCCATAGCGGCCGCCTTCGTCGTTGCAATCAGCATCGCCGTCCTCACCTTCGTTTCATCGTCGGCCAACGTCACAAGGCAGCAGGAGGTCCAGAGCCTCAACAAGGAACAGCTGGTCCTTAAATCGGTGATAGGTGCCGATTACGTCTACTTCCGCGACTGGAGAGATCCCGGGCGCGGCGTGGCGATGCTCAGGAACACCGGAGATGTAACGGTCACAATTCTCAAGCTCATAGTTTACCGAAACGGGACCTTTGTGCACGACACCAACCCGAATTACGATCCGAGTCGGTATGTGACCCTGGGGAAGATGGAAGCGAAAGATGTCTTTTTCATGTGTCCCGGTTGCAACGCGGGAGACCCTGTGCTGGTCACGGTTCATTATGTTCCGACGGAGCTGATAGATCCCCGCGACCCCTCCAGGATAGAACCGCTGATGAGAACTATGCTGTTCAAGGTGGCCTCCTTCAAGGCAGAGGTTCCAGGTGCCGGGTCCGTGGTCCTATGTCCGCCTCCGGAGAACTGGCTTTTCGTCGATTACGTGGACCCGATAGAGACGCTCGTCTACCAGGGCAACACTTTGGCCGACATCCGCGTCGAGGAAGCCGTCAAGCTCAGGATAAGCCTGTCGAGCGACGGAGAAATCGAGCCAACGAGCATTAGCGTTTTTCTTACCGATTCTAACGGAAACTCTGCAAGCGGATCTGCGACGGTTTCAGGACGGTTGCCGATCGACGTTGTGATACCGCTAACGGCACCCTCCCCACTCCGTTATCCTCTGAGCGTCAGCATCTCGAGCGACCGTTACATCGTGCTTCCTCAGATCTGGAGATTCAACGTCGATAGCAATGTCGTCTATCCGGATTTCGTTAAGTTGAACTTCGACAACCTTAACAGACTTGTAGGTTCGGTGCTGATCTCTGCTTACGCAAGAGACGAAGCTGAATTGGCAGTGAGCATAAACACAAAGGACTGCAGGAACAGAGACGCCGGAGGAGGCTATGGGACAATGACGTTGATTCCAGGCAGCTCCCTGTACATCAACCTTCAGGGTTCTGCAGACCTTTATCCCCCAGTCCAATTGCTGATGATTTACGACGTAACGGTGGACTACCACGACGTCACTGAAATCGTGTGGACTACCGTTACCGTTACTGTCACCCAGACGACGACCGGAACGTTAACGTCTACGACTACTAAGTACGTGCCTAGCATCATCACAACAACTAGGACGACAACAACGACAACGACCGTCTACAGGATCACGTCGACTTCCACTGCCACTGCTACAAGAAGTGTAACAGCGACGAGATCCATTACCATTACTACGACGAGCACGACGACCAGATACACCTATACGACCGTTTACACCAATACAGTCTATATCACAAGGACCACCACTTCAACCGTTTACACTTCGACGGCCACGCTTTCAAGAACAGCAACAGTACAGAGCACCAGCACTGTGTTCTCACCCACCATAACCCAGACGATAACGAGTTACACGACGACTTACACCACAACACGCACTTTAACTGAAACTTCAACGATAGGGACAACGGTGACCACCACAACCACCACTACGACGACAACCACCGTGAGGGCTGGCGGAAGCTCTGTGCCTCCTGGAACAACGGCTGGCAGCTGGACCCTTGCAGACCCCTCGCTTCTGTTGGTTTTGCTAGAAGGGTTCAGCTTGGCAGGCATCTCCTCACCCATCATTTATAGAGCTTTAAGGAGGGAGGGGATGATCAGGTGATGGAACTGGATAGGAAAGGGGTAACTGCAGTTTTTGTCGTGTTGCTGATTGTAGGAGTCCTATCGGTGATCGGAGCGGTTTACGCGCAGGGCGCTGTTAGGACCTCAACGACCACAACAACCACCACGACGACCACCACAATCTATAAGACGACTACGATAACGGAGGAAGTAACGTCGGGCGCAGTTACCGCGACCGTTACCACCACTTCCACGTCAACGATAACAATACCGACCTTCACGGTGACCACGCGGACTTCAACGACGACCGTGACAACAGTTACCTCCACACGGACCATCACACGCGTGGCAACAACCACTTCGACTGTGACCGTCAATAGGGTCCTCACACTGACGATCACGATAACCTCGACGCTCTACACCAGATCCACTACAACTGTCTGGACCACCACGACCTCGTGGACCACAGTGACGACGCCGACGACCGTCAGCACGACGACCACCAGCACCGTGAGCACCGAGAGCAGGACCACCACAACCACCACGACCAGCACTACCGCAACCGTCACAGTCACAGTAACGGTGACGACGACCAAGACCGTCGGGGGTGGTATCGGATGAGGCGGTCTGCGAGGAATCCGGACAGATCCGCCATAACTGGGGTGCTCTCCACCGCCATCGGGATCCTGATCTTCTTCGCCGTGATCATTCCTACTTGGTTGTACATGCAGCAGCTCCAGACGATCTTCGTCGACGAGGTCAACAGGAGGCTGATCTTTGAAGCCGAGAAGTTGCGCGAAAGGGTCCAGGTCGAGCCCTACATCATGTATGAGGGCAGCGGCAGGTACAGGCTTTACGTGAGGATCACGAACCTTTCGCCCTTGGAGACGACGGTGACTGGGCTTTACGCAGAGAGCAACGTCCAGGAAGTCGTAACACTTACAGACAATCCGATCGTCCTCTCACCTGCCGAGTCGAGGGTCATCCGCACCGAGTACCTTTTGCGGTGCCAATCCGCAGCGGATTGCGAGGTGGTGCTCCTCAGGGCCTCGACTGCGAGGGGCAACTCGTTCGTATCTCCTTACTCGATAGGACCTATGAAACCGCCCTTCGTCTTGGTCGTGTCGCTCGCCAATTTGACCGCCTCGACGGACTACGACGTCATCGTCTCTGTCAAAGAAGGGTCGCTCGGCTGCATCATGCCTCCAGCAAGAAACGAAATCCGTGCCTGTGACAAAGAAGTCGGGGTAAGGAGGCACGTCGACGTCAGGTCCGAGGTGATAACGACGTCTGGGGGCATCAGCGTTGGGAGAGAGGAGGTATTCTATTTCACTGTCGCTCCAGGGAACTACACGCTCAAGGTGATGATGAGGGATGGGCAAGGTAGATGGACGCCCATAACGTCCATCGGCGACACTGCGCCAATACAGGTAACGGGTGACACGATCGTGAGGGTTGATGCCCGCATCGGCGGACCTCAAACGATAATCCTTAGGCTGAGCTCTCCAGTATCGAGGCTGGTCCTGTTCAACTCCTCCGACACCAATACTCCCCTATCGGTCAATCTCACCTTCTTCGTCCACTACGATAGGCTTTCCTCGGGTCCGATGATCAACTTCACGGTAGGGATCGCCGTCTCTTCAACGGATGGGGCCGGCTTCTGCAGCAACAACGTGGTAAAGGTCAACGGAACGGTCCCCGGTGACACGGTGCCTGTAACTTTCAGCTGTTCGTTCGGCCAAAGCGTGCCTGCCAGCTACACGATCGTAGTTTCAATAAACGGCGCGAGCATTGAGGTCCCAAGCAGCATCGGCACTTTTAACGTAAGCGGCATGCTCACCCAGAGAGTCACACTTATGCTCTGCCACGTGAAGGATGCGACCGTTGTGACCGAAGTTGTCGCTCATACTACGAATGCCGCGGTCGTGACCTATATCTACTCCATCGATGTGAGAACGACAACGATCCGGGTGGTGAACTGCCCACCGGGGTGAGCGCAGACTTGACCCGTTGCTCCGGAAATCTCGGGCTCGTAAGAATTTATAATGGATGGGAGGTGATAGGGTAGGATGGGTGAGAAGAAACCCGCGACCCAGAAAGTTGTAGATTCTTGGGAGGGAATCGAGGTAAAACCAGCGCCTTACGACTACGACATCCTCGCACGATACTCCATCAGAGAGGGGCTTGCGGAGGTCGTAATAGCCACGCCTCCGGGTAGGTTCGTAGAGCCGACATACTTCTGCAGCGAGGTGCCCCTCAACACAAAAGAGAAGGAGGTGGTCGAGAAGGTGAAGGAGATACTTACGAAGGAGCTGGACTTCCCCAAGTTCGAGGACCTGGAGGAGGTCAGGAGAGCCGTCCTTCAAGGCGCCGAAAAGGTGCTGAAGAAGTACGGAAAGGCCCTGGGGGTTGACCTCAATAGGTCCGAGCTGATGAGCAAGCTCCAGTACTACATCGAGAGGGACATGATGGGTTTCGGGCCCCTCAACATCATCTTCGAGGACCACAGGATAGAGGACATATCCTGCAACGGAGTGAACGTCCCAGTATACGTCTACCACAGGGACTTCGAGAGCATACCGACCAACATCGTCTTCACGACGAGGAAGGCGCTCGACGACTACATCATCCACCTGGTCCACAAGGCGAACAAGCACATCTCCTCCGCTTTCCCGATAGTGGACGCGATGATCTACGGCAAGCACAGGCTCGCGGCGACCTTCAGGGAGGAGGTCTCCCCAAGGGGAAGCACCTTCACCGTCAGGAAGTTCAGGGAGAGGCCCTTCACGATCACCGAGCTGATACAGGTCAACGTCATCAACAGCCTCCTGGCGGCCTATCTCTGGCTCCTGATCGAGAACAAGGCCAGCATAATGATTTTGGGGGCCACAGGGAGCGGGAAGACTACCATTCTGAACGCCCTGACGACCTTCATCAAGCCGTTGTACAAGATCGTCACGTGTGAGGAGACTCCGGAGATCAACATACCGAGGGAGAACTGGGTGAGGTTCGTGACGAGGGAGAGCTACGGCCTCGGGTCATCCGAGAGGGGAAGGATAACCCTCTACGACCTCGTGCGCACCAGCCTCAGGTACAGGCCCGACTACCTCATCGTCGGTGAGGTAAGGGGCGAGGAGGCTTACGTCCTCTTCCAGGCTATGGCCACAGGACACGGAGGCCTCTCCACCATGCACGCCGAGAGCCTCGACACGGCGATCAAGAGGCTGACTTCCCCTCCGATGAACATCGCGCCCTCTTTCATACCTCTGATGAACTGCGTGATCTACGTCGAGAGGGTCATGGTCAGATACCTGGAGCAGTTCAACGTCCCCGCGAGAAGGGTCAGGTACATGTGGGAGGTGGTCGACTTCGACAGCTACCAGCTCGTTGGCGAGTGGGACCCGCGGACCGACGGCTTCAAGAGCTACCTGAAGGAGAGCACGCTGCTCAAGAGGCTGGGCGTGAGGCTCGTGAAGACGGTCGACGAGTTGCTGACGGAGCTCGAGAGGAGGAGGATGGTGCTGGACTGGATGGTGAGGAGGGGGATAACGAAGCCGGAGGACGTCAACCGGGTGGTGCTGCAGTTCTACGAGAAGCCTGAGGCGGTCCTGGCTCAGGCTGTTGCGGAGCTCGAGACGCTGGTCAGCATCGAGAAGGAACAGACCGGCCCAAGGACGCTCGTGGAGGTCTTGCAGAGGTTGGGCGGAAAATCTGATTTGAAGACGCTCATGCAGACCTCAAAGCTCGACGAGAAGGCCTTCTGGGACTCTGTCAACTCGCTCCTGAGGAACGGCGACATAGAGCTGCAGCCTGGCGGGATCATCAAGCTGAAGATGAGGGCGGCCTGAGCGACCAATACCTCCTTAAGATCACGATCTTCCAGAGACCCTGACGGTGAACGACGCGCCGCTGTTGAAGTACTGAAGGCCCGAATACTGTCCCTCTCCCACAATCACACCCGGAGCCACCCTCAGCGTCGCATCGTTTCCTGAAGTGATGGTGAGCGCGCAGGAGGCAACAGGCGCCATTTGGTTGGGATATAGGTCCATGCCTGATGCGACGGAGCATGATACCTGATGTCCGCCAGACACGTCGAGCAGATTCGACGGCACGCTGGTTATCGTTACTGGTTCTTGCGCAGTGCTCGGCAGTTTGACATAGACGGATACAGGAACTACTACAACGGATTGACCTCCACCGTAGACTACCCTGGGAGGCGCCATTATGACAACCTCGAGATTAACGCTTGTGATGGCAATCCGACCGAGATCGAAGATCACAGCGGTGTAATCCGGCACTTTAACGGTCTGGGGGTTCTGGTCACCGAGGTCTTTGAACCTGTTGTTCTCGTAGAGCGTCACCCTGAACGTGCCTGCCGTGGTACCGAAGGCCACGGTGACGTTCTCGTTGGAAGCAGTAGCCTTGTGCGTGAACGTCCTCGGAGAGACTAAGCCATCGTCCAGCGGCGTGACCTCGACCGTGTACGTCTTACCTCTTTGCATGTTGATGATGCTAACCGTCAGCGTGAACGGATATGGGGAGGAAGGGAGCATGC
>Ga0209670_101079_pt1 | contig 13478 bp, 12 predicted proteins | sample PerSpoBPS_BMetaG_FD_184741 | JGI IMG/M metagenome (GOLD analysis project Ga0209670, IMG submission 184741) | Thermal spring microbial communities from Yellowstone National Park, Wyoming, USA - Perpetual Spouter B (PS_B) MetaG (SPAdes) (version 3) | ecosystem: Environmental > Aquatic > Thermal...
GCATATGGGTACCTAGATAGAATAGCCAACTCCTTCTCGCAGGCAACACTAAGACATGTACTCTCAGAGTCTCTTAGGAGTCTCAAGAGCGAGAAGGATAGAGAGTCTGAAGATAGTGAGTATAAGATATTTATGCCTACAGCAAACGATGTAGAGATATTCTTGAAGCTCGCCGAGAGAGATCTTAGCGTTGCTAAGATTGTTGCCTCCCTAGCTATAGCATACTCGTGGAGCCCTAAGGAAGGGTGAGGTGGGATGGTTAGCTTATCCATGAGCTTAAGAATTGAAGTAAACGCTGAGGCCTTTAACGCTGTTGAAACCGTTGGCAACTTGACTAAACATAGGAGGGCCCCAATGATAATTCCAACAGAGAGTGGTTACAGGCTTATCTACGTTCCTGCGGTAAGTGGAGAGTCTATTGCTAACGCCTATCAGAGGAACTTAGTTGAAGCTACAAAAATCATATACCAATCTAACCCCCCGCTCACCCAATGGGATTTAAGATATGAATTTTCCAAGTTCATGGATAATAGTCATCTTACACCAAACCTGTTAAAGATAGTGCAATCGAAGCCTAAGGATATAACGTCAGCTAAACATGAATTCGAGAAGATAGCTATTAGGGAGTCTATAGTGGCTGACATTGGAGGTTTTCTATATGCTGAAGAGGCTTTTCCAGTTAAAAGAACCTCTAGATTCTATTCTGGATACATGCTACCAACATATGACTCTATAGAGGCAACAGCTATTGAAGCACAATTCCACGCTAGGCACATGCCGGCTGAGGCGGGAGCTGGCGGGCAGAGGGCTGCCCAGATGATCTACTATGTAGAAATAGCGTCAGCCTTATATGGAGTCACTATCATGCTGGATATCGATGGAATAGGGAGGACCTCGCTAGTGAAGATTGAAGATGCCGTGGATCCCGGTGAAAGAGCTAACAGAGTTAAAGCGGCCCTAGCAGCTCTCCAAGGTCTCTTCCTTGGAGTCGGGTTTGGTGCTAAGCTAAGCAGGTTTATGCCTGTAAAACGTGTTGTCTCAGCAGTAGCTATAGTAACTAGCCCAATAGCCACTATAGCTTCTCCAGCTCAAGTGCCTAGTTACATAGAAGATACGGAGTCTAAGATTCTTAAACTTGCTTCGACCAGCGAAAGCCTCGGGATTAACACTAAATACGAGATAATAGCCTATGGAGGTAGGCCAAAGGATAATAAGACGAGAAGAGCGTCTACGGCTGAGGAGTTCTTCGAATTTGTTATAGATAGCGTCCTAAGATCCTCGGGGATTCGGAAGAGTTCATAGAAAACCTTGATTAATATCACAGTAGCTAAGAGTATGGTAGGGGATATGAAATGTTACACTACATAAAAGTCGCAGTTAAGCTCATATGGGGTTTCACAAGCAAAGAGCTAGTCTCAAGTAAGACAAGAGAATCTTACTTGGTGCCGCCTCCTACAACTTTAATCGGAGCATTGTCATTTGGGTATGCGAAGCTGAACAAGATCCCTGAAGAGGATCTAGATCTTAGCTCTGCAGAGAGAATCAGGAAGATGATCCTATCAGTTCACGAGAGGGTGATTGCTCCTTTGATTCAGTATGCCGATATATCGAAGATATGGTGGTATAAAATTAAAGGTAAAATAGCCAAGTATGATGCTGTAGCGCTCGGCAAGAGCTATAAGGGAGTTTCGAAGAACAAGCACGATCTCGAAGTGATCTACGTAGTTGAAGATTCAGATCAGGCCAAGATTTTAGCGTCAGCCGCCCACTCTATCATAAGAATTGGGGGATCCCACGGCCTAGCATCAGTAGAAGAAGTTAAGACAGGGCTATTATCATGCGGTGTTACTAACGACGAGGTAATCACGAGATACTCTTTCTGGAATGATCTTGTTCTCAACGCGCTTCCCACCGATATTCTGGTACAGGATGTAGTCGATTATAGAAGAACTTCTATTGGAAACTATATGGGAGCCCCATTAAGACGCAGAGCTTATCCATACTCTAGAATTTTAATGTCACCTATGGAGGTCAATGTTAAGATCGACCCGCGAAGAGCGATGATTTGTAAGGAAGGTGAAGAGGTGCTAGTAATTGAGCGATAACCAGCTAGTCATAGAGCTGCCGCCTCCTGGAATGCTTATAAGGGATTTAGCGATTACAGCTATTAATATGATGGGAGAGCTTGGAGGAGTTAAAATAAGCCAGGTGGGCGACGAAGTTATAATTTCCCATAACAATTTAGGTGTTGCATTAGGAAGTTTCTCTAGAGAGGTTAACTTGATCTATGAGGTCAAGAGCCATAGAGTCAACTGGCCGTACCTTCATTACAACGATAAGGAGACGCTCGAGGAAGTTATCCCGCAGGCTCAACTCAGCTCAATAGAGACGTACGGGGATGTTTCAATATATTATGTTAACAAGCTTCCAGAGCTCCTGGGTCGAGGCGGCAGGCTTTCAGTCGAGCTAAGCAGAGATTCAATTATGCTCGGTCAGGGGGAGATTTCGATGTTCCAACTGTTCAAGGTTGAGTTATACGAAGGAGGCTTATCATTTAACCAGCCTTATCGAAGGAAACTTAGTGTTAGATTTGATGAGGCGTGGGCATCACTACTTCTATCTGGGTTTATACTATCGTACATGGGGATGAGAAGTGACGACGGTGTTGTTATATCAACGATTCCCGAAGTTACCTTAGAGCCTTGCTCTCGAGATTCTTGGTTAGCGGTAAACCTGGCTAGTACGCTTTACGATGTGCCGACGAATCCTACAATCCCATATATTCTATACATGTATGTGACATTGATTCTATTGGAAGAGCCGAGCAGCAGAAGATCCATGTTATCGAATGCCCCCAAGTACCTAGAGTTCTTTGATAGGATTTTCTCAAGAGAATGTAAGGGAAGGTGGGATAGAGGTGTTGCACTTAGAGTTCATAGAATTGCTATAGCTGGGAGAACTTTTACTGAGATTTCGAGGGAGGATTTAGTAGTCGGAGCTGGAGTAGCTATGCTAGCAGATTTATGTACTATAGAAGGTTGCGAATGTCTTCAACAACTGAGAGGTGTAATCGAGAAAAGCTTGGGAGCTCGTGAGCCTAAGATATTGAATGCTGTTACAATGCTGTACGAAGCTCTCATAGGCTCTAAGAACCCTGCAGAGGCTTCCTACTACTTGGCAAGAGCTATCAAAGATCAGGAGGAAAGAGAGGGTAGAACTTTAATTAATCGTTATTGCTTTGGAAAACTTCTAGAGATCCTTACGGGGATTAATATATCTTATATGGCTAGGCAGTAGACCTATGGAGGGTTCGTCTAAGTGACATTAAGTTTGGGTGATCTCTATAGAAAGTCAGTCGCGGACTTCAATCTCTATAGTTCTAGGGTTGTTAGAAGCTTCATAGAGTACTCGCTGAATCAAGTGGAGGCTACACTTAAATCTGAACTAGGAAATCTTATTATTGTAAGAGCTCCTCCTGGAATCGGTAAAACAGCCGTACCAATAACTATTCTCCTCTCTACGCTCCAAGGTCGTGTTACACAGGTATCATCTGTAATCCACGTAGCCCCCACAAGAAGCCTTATAGACGACCTCGCAATCAGGCTTAAAAGCTCTCTGTCTAAGTTGTTTGGGGAAAAACTTGCTGGGGAACTAGTAGCTAGGCAACACGGATTATCACATGAGACTTCTGGCCTTGTAGCCCCATATACAATAACGACATTTGATACTTATCTTTACAATTTCTTCAAACTACCTACCGATGAAATTGTAAAGATATACCACGGTAATTACGGACATTACGAGGTACCTAGAGCAACAATACTATCGTCGCTTAACTTTTTCGATGAAACCCACATGGTGGTTGAAGAGAGCTCTAAGATGTCATTGGCTTTGATTGCTTCCATTAGAGCTCTGGCCGCTTTTAAGGCACCATCAGTAGTCTCCACAGCAACATTATCCGATAGTCTCCTCAAGCGAATAGTAGATCTAGTAGGTGGCCGAGTAAAGGTCATCGACTATGAGAGCTATGTGAGGGAGAATGGAGTCGACGAGTTTTACCAAATGGAATCTAGCAAAGAGTTTAAAGCCATTAGAAATAGACCGCTCATTAATGTTGAAAATCCATGTTCAGTGGATGAGGGAGAGTTTTCAGGGCATGTAGAGGAATTGTTGTATGCTAGTGAAAGCGGGCTAAGGGCGTGTATTGTGGTTAACACTATTGAGACAGCTAAATGCATATTCTCAAAACTGAAACATCACGGCAACGTAATCTTAATCCATAGCAGATTCACTTCTGAGGATAGAATGGCTAAGCTAGAGGCCCTTAGAAAAACAAAGGGCGTCCTTCTAGTTACGACTCAAGTTCTCGAAGTAGGAGTTGATGTGAACTTCGATGTGATGATATCTCAAGTGGCACCGCCAAGTAGTCTAGTTCAAAGACTCGGTAGACTAGCAAGAGGTGAATCGGCCTCCATTGGTTCATGGGCTGTATTTGCTTCAAGTGACGATCTTAAGAAAGGCTCCCACGTGTACTTACCTGCAACCGTTAATCACAGTTGGAGCGTGCTACGTAAAATGGTAGATGTCGGAGATAAGATTAACTGGCATCTTCCAGAATCTGTTAAGGGAGACTTTATAGGGTACTCTAGGCTCCTAGAAGATGCCTGGCTACAAGATGCTTTCCATGTGCCTCCGAGCTTTTACAAGGCACTCACGAGCCCACTAATAGACTCTTTAAGTGTATCAGAGCTTCTAAGAGTTATTGAAGGTTTTAGAGATGAGAACATATGCTCTCTATACCCCATAGATGAGGATGCGCTTGCCACCGGAGATTTCGACTTTAAAACCTTATGGCTCAAATTTATACCGGTGCCGTGTGATTATATGCTCAAATATGCCGGACGTTTAATCGTTAACAGATATCCCGTGAGCTTACTTGAAAGGAAAGCTAGGGACGATATATCTGTAAAACCATTAGATCCCGAGCTACTTAAGAGACTTAGGGGAGAACTAAGGAAGGATCCCTTCTTCTTTTCATTCAAATACCTTGGGATAGGCATCTCTGCATCATTATACGAGGGGGGTGTCCATGGGGTCGGGGTTAAAGACGTGTTATGAGTACTACATAGCTGGGTGTAACTCTGAATATAGAGACAAGTGTTACGAATCCATGGAAGACCATATAGGTAAGATGCTCGAAGTATATAGAACCCACTTGAACATGGTGAGACTAACGGTTAGAAATGCTTACAACAACTACATTAAGGATCTTGAGATGTTATTGAGCAAGAGAGGAATTAAAACGCTTGATCTAGGATATGCTACTGAAATAATCGAATGCGACCCCGTAGAACTTTCTATAGCTCTTCATGATGTTGGCAAGTGCACCCAGAGAAATCAGGATCGCCTTAGAGAAAGATGCACAGCTCCTCATCATGAAGCAATATCAGCTGCCTATCTCATCAACCTAGCCATATCACTTGACAGCCAATGGGGTCCTCTATTAGCCCTACCGCATGCGATTGCCATACTTTTACACCATCACCCTATGAGATCTATTGAGGAAGCGCTAAGCAAAGCTCACACTATAAGGGTAGATGAGAAGGATGTGGCTTGTGTATCCAAATGTGCTTCCGAAACTCTGAAGAAGACGTGTTCTAAGCTAGCTAGCAGTATCATTGCAGATCGATTGATTGATAAGATTCCAAATCTTCTATCTATAATTAACTATATGTTTAGACACAGCGAGACAGCTGAAATAGCTATACCGGCCTACGGCGTTGCTCTTAGGATCACCGGCGTGCTTTCAATCCTTGATAGGTATTCGGCTGGCATTAATAGATCTTGTGGTGTGGTGAGTGAAAAAGATCTTGATAGGAGTATAGTTGAATACCTGAGAAGAAAGAGAGCCTTTGTAGAGGCTAGTAGGATTCTCAGGGATTTAGGGATGATTTAGGGATCTGAGGAGTGAAGACTCACACGCTTATGCGGAGTTTAGTAAGGTGCCTTATGGGAATTTTAATGTGTGGCTTAGTGATAATGTTGATGGTATCAATAGCTGTGTTTAATGTGTCTGGAGGGTTTTCTTGAATTATGGTTAAGCCTCTCTTCCACTCTCTTATCTTTGAGGCTTCAGGGTATGTTTACACTATTAGGTTTAAGCTTGTGCCTCTGGATTCTGACGTTATACTACCATCCTTCACTTCCAAGCTTGTTAAGCAGCTTGTTTTAACCCAGCCGTGCTTCTCCCAGGTGAAAGCTTTGTACGAGTCTAAGGTGACTCTTAAGCCTGTCACCTTCAAGGTTCTACGTAGGGGTTCTAGGAGGCTCTATTCTAGTGAGGGGGGCCCGATCTTAACGGCTAGGGTTGGTGAGGTGTTGAGTGGAGAGATAGCAGTGTTTTCCAGGAAGCCAGACTTAGACCTGGGGCTTCTATCAGAGTGTAATACTAGGGTTTCACTACCACCGCTAACGTCAAGCTTCCTACTCGAAGTTGTGGAGGCAACGTTAGAGAACGTTAATGCAATGACACTAAACCTCGGCCAAACACGGTTCCTGGGGGTGAAGCTACACACTCCAACACTACTATCAACAAAGCTGATGACACCACCACACCTAAGAGCATCAAAGCTCGTAGAGAGGATAGAAGACCTCCACAGGCTGGCGGTGACACCAGCATACATATGCAATGAAGCAACAAAACTATGGCTAGCACTAGCAAAAGACATAAACCCAGCGCAAAGCCCAACACCATACCATGTAGGAAGAGCATGCGATATAACAATAGGAGAGGTAGACATACAAATAAAACCAGAAACAGTAACATACGATAGAGAAGAGGGGAAGACAAAGAGGATAAGAGGAGTAACAGGACACATAGTATACAAAATACTAACACCAAGAATAACCCCAACAATAGACAAGCTACTAGCACTAACAACAAAACTAGGAATAGGAAAAAGCAGAAGCATAGGATTCGGAGAAATAGAAGTAAAACCAAAAACACCAAAGGAAGCTTAAAAACCCCACATAAACCGAAGCTTATATACGTTATCCTTGGACACCGTATCCATTAACTTGTGTGCTAACAGTATACAATGGAAACCCCCATCCACAACATGGGAAAACTGATGAAGAATGAGAGCGAAAAGCTTAAATACCCGACCCTACACCATATACATAGAGCCCCCAGTTGGGGGCTTAATGGAATAGAATCCATACAATGGAGATGAGAGAAATTTCCACAGTGAATATAGAGCGTGATGGTGCAGAATCCATTCAATGGAATTGAAAGTTATGGTGTCTATTGATATGCTGTCTCTGCCTATCTCGAATCCATTCAATGGAATTGAAAGTCCACTTAATTACTGTTGGGGCATCTAGGTAGCCTGTTCCCTCGAATCCATTCAATGGAATTGAAAGATTGTGGTGCTAGCAGTCATAGGGATATCAATAGCAATAGGAATCCATTCAATGGAATTGAAAGTATGGGCATCCTACACCACCTCACTCTATATAATGTGTATGATGTGAATCCATTCAATGGAATTGAAAGCAGATGTTAAAAATCACCTGAAAAGCCTGCTTGAGGGTGAGGAATCCATTCAATGGAATTGAAAGTATGCTCCAGCAGGGCTATGACCCAGCAACAGTTAGCCTTATAATCCATTCAATGGAATTGAAAGTCAATATTTTTACCACCCAAGCCTTTTAACCTTTCTCAACGAGAATCCATTCAATGGAATTGAAAGATATAAGTGCTTATAAGCCTAATAAATTCTAATGGATAATACGAATCCATTCAATGGAATTGAAAGAGCTTCTTCTCGAACACGATGACATCGCGCTTCGTGTCAAATTGGAATCCATTCAATGGAATTGAAAGAATATCCCCCCACCTTTTTCTTTACCATAAGCTTTTAAGCTTTAGAATCCATTCAATGGAATTGAAAGTCTAACATCTTCCTCATACTGATACTCCCTGACTAGCTGTAAGGAATCCATTCAATGGAATTGAAAGTCCGTCTGTTGCTTGGGCCTAGCCTGGGGGTTCCAACCTCGAATCCATTCAATGGAATTGAAAGCCATGGGGATAGCCGATGTCGCCAAGCAGACCTGGGAGAGGAATCCATTCAATGGAATTGAAAGCTAGCTGGATGTAGCCGGACGAAGCGGGCGGTGTAACCTGTAGCACGGAATCCATTCAATGGAATTGAAAGGCTTGACGAAGTACACTCTGGCGTCACTGCTCCTGACGAAGGCGAGAATCCATTCAATGGAATTGAAAGTTAAGATCAAAGCCAGGCCTAAGACAAGCCTCAAACCCGAATCCATTCAATGGAATTGAAAGGCGGGAAGCGTAGGAGCAGGAGCTAGCTCTACTATAAAGCCTGAATCCATTCAATGGAATTGAAAGGAGAGAACTGGAAGAACGAGCGAGAAAGGCCAAGGCTAGAGGGGAATCCATTCAATGGAATTGAAAGTGGATCTTCTTCGACTCGCTCATAGCACATGTCAAGCTGAGAGAATCCATTCAATGGAATTAAAAGTCTGTAACGGGATCTGCGGTACTATCAGCGCGTACTGTATCGCTGAATCCATTCAATGGAATTGAAAGGAAATAGGCAAGGAGCTGGATAGAATTACTGGGGGTGGTGAATCCATTCAATGGAATTGAAAGTCTGGGACCGTCTCGGGGATCCGAGACAGTCCCTACTCGTCGAATCCATTCAATGGAATTGAAAGGACGTCCGGGCTCGTGAACATCATCGAGACAATATCGTATAGAATCCATTCAATGGAATTGAAAGAGCATGGACCCCAGCCCACCCACAGGCCCCAATGATGTTGGGAATCCATTCAATGGAATTGAAAGTCTTGGAACCGCCTCTATTCTACTAACTTAGTAGAATAAAAGTGAATCCATTCAATGGAATTGAAAGTAATATTCGAGCTCTTGTATGATTAACGTAGCATACGAATCCATTCAATGGAATTGAAAGGCCTCTACACTAAAATCGTCCTTACACCAAAGTTAGAAGAATCCATTCAATGGAATTGAAAGACGAAGGCTGCTGGGTCTGCGTCTGGTGGTAACATGTGTTTAGAATCCATTCAATGGAATTGAAAGAACACATATAATAGTTCCGGTCTTCTCATTACATATCCACCCCTCCGAATCCATTCAATGGAATTGAAAGAATGCTTCAGTAAACGTCGTGCAGTCGTTTGATATCAGTACGAATCCATTCAATGGAATTGAAAGCAGCATATCATCCGCAATGGATGAAATAAACATATTATGGGATAAGGAATCCATTCAATGGAATTGAAAGCGTTGAACAAGCCTCCGCCGTAGTGCTCCGCGTGTATTATCTCGTGAATCCATTCAATGGAATTGAAAGTACGTTACTCTTCCCTCCCTATCAATCAACGCTATTGTAGCATAGAATCCATTCAATGGAATTGAAAGGGGGGCCGGGGGGTTAGAGCTACATCAAACCCCCCGAAACCTGAATCCATTCAATGGAATTGAAAGTTGTATCCCCGACCCTCTCAACCATGCCTATGGCGTCCTCCACAGGAATCCATTCAATGGAATTGAAAGCAGCTTACCCCTCGGGGCGCAGTAAACCCTAAACCCATGAATCCGAATCCATTCAATGGAATTGAAAGACTAGCACATGTTATAGGCTGGTGGATGGGGTTGGTTAGAAGGGGAATCCATTCAATGGAATTGAAAGACGATGGTCGTTGTGGGGTTGCCGAGGTTATCAGCTAGTGCTACAGGAATCCATTCAATGGAATTGAAAGAGCTAACTCCTCCTCGCTTAAATAATGAATGATTTGAATCCATTCAATGGAATTGAAAGTCCTCAAGGACAGGGCGTGCTCCACCTTCTCGACCCTGTACTTGAATCCATTCAATGGAATTGAAAGACGTGGGGTGCACGTCCTGGGCTCTGCTCGTGGGCTAACCCAGAATCCATTCAATGGAATTGAAAGAAAGGTTAGATTGTTTGAATTCGTTAAATGGAATTGAAATAGACATTCAATTCCATTGAACTTTCTAGAATCCGTTAAATGAAATTGAAAGTCACTCCCTTACCTTCTCCATGAGAGTTATTAGAGCGTCAACTGTTGAAACCTTTCCCTCTCTGCACATTACATAGTTTATTCTACCCTCTGATACGTAGAGTTTAACTTTGAGGAGTGGTTGTTCAATCTCAGCGTGCTCCCTCCCATCCTCCTTTATGATGTTGACCTTAAAACCGTAGAACTTAAGCTTTCTAACGATGCTATCGAGTGTAAGCTCCTCCTCGACAACTGCACCCCCTTTACTTAGGGAGTCTAGAGTTTCTAAAGCCTTACTAGCAATGGAGGGGCAGTCTTCTTTGTACTCCTCTGCGAGCTTTTTAAGGATGGCTTCTAGTAGCCATGTGACGTTGACGTTTCTAGAGTATTCAACTATATCAGCCCATTCCTCGCTTGATAGGAAGTCTGCAATCCTCCTGGGGTCACCGCCGAAAGCGCTGAAGCTGAACTTATCCTCGGCTCTAGCGAACCTAACCTTTAAATCCTCCATAACGCTAGCGCTAATCTTACCTGAAGACTCGGAGATAACCTTATTAACAATCTGCCTAAGAAAATCCCTCCTAGCAGAGCAAACACTCAACCTAAGACACCCCAGACATAGAGTATACTTAAAAAACCCTAAAATATTGCCACACAGCTATAGATACAATGTGCTCACGCCAGCAGACTTTCAATTCCATTGAATGGATTCACAACTATATTTTAGGGTTTCAGCGCACACAACACCTCTTTCAATTCCATTGAATGGATTCTCACATATTTTCAGGATGACGGTTGACACGTTCCTAAACATACTATCTTTCAATTCCATTGAATGGATTCTGCCATACTGCAAGATATGAAGGTGGAGGTGGAGAAAGGTCTTTCAATTCCATTGAATGGATTCAAGCTACTGTACAGTGGTGGTGGTAGGCCTGTGTTCATGACTTTCAATTCCATTGAATGGATTCCAAACCTACCCCTCTCGCTAGGTAGCAGTGTCCCCATCATTCTTTCAATTCCATTGAATGGATTCGTTTCAATCTCAACACCATCAACAACAATCTTGTAAGTCTTCTTTCAATTCCATTGAATGGATTCGATCTTGTCACCTTCGACCTTGATATTAACAACATAAGCTGTCTCTTTCAATTCCATTGAATGGATTCTCGTGTAAAAAACCCACATGGAAAGCCCAGCAAAGTCTACCAAACTTTCAATTCCATTGAATGGATTCTGCCCAGACGTAAAGCGGAGAAAGGCGAGGTGTTGAAGGTTGCTTTCAATTCCATTGAATGGATTCCATAGCATTGTGCGGTGAGGATGAGGGGTTGCAGCTCACCACGCTTTCAATTCCATTGAATGGATTCTGATGTGTCTAGGCAGGGGTACGCTGTGGTTGTAACCCCAAGCTTTCAATTCCATTGAATGGATTCATCAAGGTGGGTGATAGGATGAGGTACATTAAGGTGGACTACGCTTTCAATTCCATTGAATGGATTCGGAGTTCCTACCAGCCAGCTCTTCAACGTCAGCCCAGACTTTCAATTCCATTGAATGGATTCTAAAGTATGATAGTGGATATAAGGATTATGCACTTGGATCTTTCAATTCCATTGAATGGATTCCTAGGCCACGGCTTCGGTGTTAGTACATTCGCATACACACTAACCAACTTTCAATTCCATTGAATGGATTCTCTATGTTGAGAAGACAAGAGTGGTGGAGATAAGGATGGATGTTGCTTTCAATTCCATTGAATGGATTCCAGCTAAAATCATAGCTGAAGCCGCAGAGAAGCTTAGGGAGGCCTCTTTCAATTCCATTGAATGGATTCACTCGAAACGCGTGGTAGGGGCTAACACTATATTCATACTGACTTTCAATTCCATTGAATGGATTCAGCTGATTTAATTGAGATGTTGAGGGTTAACATTGTAGCTGCCTTTCAATTCCATTGAATGGATTCGAGGCAGTTCATGCCAAGGCCTATCATGCTGAAATTAGTTTACCTTTCAATTCCATTGAATGGATTCCCCTAGCCCCACCAATTTCTTTACCCATGTTCTATATAGGCCTTTCAATTCCATTGAATGGATTCGGGTCTAATTGCTCCCATATGGATCCCATGATAGAAGATGATAAGACTTTCAATTCCATTGAATGGATTCGTTTCCTATACCAAGAGGCTAAGAGGTATGAAATTCTCGTTAAGACTTTCAATTCCATTGAATGGATTCGCTAGTATTGATAGGTGGGATCGGCGTATATCATGGGGTCTAACTTTCAATTCCATTGAATGGATTCCTCGACGATGAGGATTTGTTTTTCTATGATGGCGATGAAGAGCTATCTTTCAATTCCATTGAATGGATTCAGGATTAAACCACCAGAGGAGGAGCACGATTACTTTGAGGATTTTGCTTTCAATTCCATTGAATGGATTCAGGAGGATCCCAGAGTGGAGAGCATGGTTTGAGGGTAGGATCTTTCAATTCCATTGAATGGATTCTGCACCATCAAGCTTCATGTTCACTGTGGAAATTTCTCTCATCTCCATTGTATGGATTCTATTCCATTGAGCCCCCGGGTGGGGGCTCCATGTATATGGTGTAGGGTCGGGTATTTAAGCTTTTCGCTTTCATTCTTCATCAGTTTTCCCATGTTGTGGATGGGGGTTTCCATTGTATACTGTTAGCACACATGTTAATGGATACGGTGTCCAAGGGTAACGTATATATGCTTTGGTTCATGTGGGGTTTTTAAGCTTCCTTTGGTGTACTTGTTATCTAACTCTAGTGTTTTTCCGCTTTTGGTTTTACGGAGTTTTCTGCTGTTAGGAGGTTTAATGCTCTCTCTGCAGGTCATGGTGATGGTTTTAACTGTTTCCACTTTTAAGCTTGTTGTTTCCTCTTTTGGTTTATATTGTTGTTAATGTGATTGGTGCTTCTGGTGGTGTTTTTATGTGTTTTTGGTGGTTTGGGGTTTCGCTATTATGGTTTTTCCTTTGCAGCCTGGGTGTGCTATTGTTATGTCTCCTTTCAATAGTGCTTCCTTGATGTGTGTTGTTTGTCTTGGTGTTAGTGTTCTAGCTATGTTTTCTGCTTGCTGTGGGTCTGTTAGCTTTGTTACTATGAATGCTGTTGTCTTGGCGGGCCCTCTTGGTGCTAGCATCTCTCCGGCCCATGGGATTTCCGGTAGTGCTATTACTATTCTCGGGTGTTTTCTTGATGTTTCGAATGCTAGTTTTAGTGTTTGCTCTCTATCTACAGCTATTGTCTCCACTACTAGTGTTTTGGCTGGTTTTAGTGTTTCGGCTATGCTTGGTAGTAGTGCTATTCTAGCCTCGTACGGCTCTATGCCTCCCAGGCCTATCCTCGCTATGCCCCCTAACGCCTGCCCTA
>Ga0209670_101086_pt1 | contig 13458 bp, 15 predicted proteins | sample PerSpoBPS_BMetaG_FD_184741 | JGI IMG/M metagenome (GOLD analysis project Ga0209670, IMG submission 184741) | Thermal spring microbial communities from Yellowstone National Park, Wyoming, USA - Perpetual Spouter B (PS_B) MetaG (SPAdes) (version 3) | ecosystem: Environmental > Aquatic > Thermal...
AGAAAAAATCCAATGGGTGTTTTTGCTCATAGACAGCCAAGTTGGTCCTACACCCTTAGACAGGTCTATGATAGAGTTTCTTTCTTCTCTTAACATACCCTATGTGTTTGTTTTGACAAAAGAAGATAAAGCAGACCAAAAGGAGAAAGAGAAAACCATAAAGAAACTGAGCCTTCTCTCAAAAGCACCCATTGTTATAACATCAGCCAGGGAGGGAAAGGGTAAAAAAGAGCTTTTAAAGTTTCTGAAAGTTGAATAAATTTAGGTAAATTGTGGTAGAATATTAGCATAAAACTTTTTGAGGAGGTTTAAAATGGCTAAGAGAGGAAGAAAGAAAGGCGGAGCCAGATACAGAAGGATCACCCTTTCTCTGCCCAAAAGGCTTTATTATGTGCTCAACGGCATAGCCATGGGAGACGAGAGAAAGCTAAACAGATTGATCAAGGGCATCCTTGAGGATAAGCTCATGGAATCCACCGTTGCAGAACTGGAGCTTTATCTGGGAAGAGGTGAGGAGTTAGAGGAAGAGGAGGAAATGGAAGAAGCAGAGGAAGAAAAGAAGGAATAAATGATCCATCCACGCATAAAGGAACTGTCTGCTTACAAAACGGAGACTACTCCCTGCAAGGTAAAGCTCTCCTCCAACGAACTACCCATAAAATTTCCGGAGGAAGTTAAAAGAAAAATAGGGGAGGTGGTCTCCTCCCTACCTTTGAACCGCTACCCAGACCCACATGCATCAGAGCTGAAAGAGGTCATAGCCAAAAGGTTTGGTGTTTCAACGGACAACCTAGTCCTGGGCAATGGCTCCGACGAGCTCATTCAATACTTAACCATAGCGGTAGGGGAAATAAACAGTCCTGTCCTCTATCCTGTACCCACCTTTCCCATGTATGGCATATGTGCCACCGCTTTGGGAAGGGAAAAGGTGGAAGTGCCTCTCAAAGAGGATCTGGACTTAGACTTGGAAGCCTTCTTGAGGGCAGTGGAGGAAAAAAGACCCTCCTTAGCCTTCTTCTCTTACCCAAACAATCCCACGGGCAACTGCTTTAGGGAGGACGCCATCAAGAGGGTTAGACAGGAGGGCGTATTTACCGTAATAGATGAGGCTTATTATCACTTTTCTGGAAAGACCTTTCTTGCTGACGCCCTTCAAAGGGAGGATACTGTAGTTCTAAGGACCCTTTCCAAAATAGGTCTGGCGGGTCTGAGAGTGGGCGTGCTGATAGCAAAGGAGGAAATAGCCAGAGAATTAAACAAGCTTAGGCTTCCTTTCAACATAACCTATCCTTCTCAGGTAATAGCTAAGCTTATGTTGGAGGACTTTTACCCTATAATAGAGGAACACGTGCAGATGGTCCTTAGGGAACGGGAAAGGCTGATGAGGGAGCTCTCTAACATAGAAGGTGTAAAGGTCTTTCCTTCGGATGCTAACTTTTTCCTGTTTAAAACTCCCTACCCAGCAGGTTTGGTGCACGCTGAGCTTATAAAAGAGGGTGTATTGGTTAGGGATGTTTCTTACCTTCCCAACTTGGAAAACTGCCTTAGGGTAAGCGTAGGCTTCCCGGAGGAAAACGACCAATTCTTACAAGCCATGCAAAGGGTGATGAAGAGGCTATGCTAAGGATTGCCACTTGGAATGTTAATTCCATAAGGTCCAGAAAAGAGCTGGTTTTTATGTGGTTGGAGAGGGTTCCAGTGGAGATCTTGTGTCTTCAAGAGCTAAAAACAGAGACCCACAACTTTCCTTTTCTTGATTTTGAAAGGCTTGGGTACAAGTGCTATGTGCATGGGCAAAAGGCTTACAACGGCGTGGCTATATGCTCTAAGTTTGAGCTGGAGGATGTTTTTAAAGGCATAGGAGATGCAAAGTTTGATATAGAAAGTCGGGTAATAGGAGGAAGGCTCAAGGACCTTTGGCTCATAAACTGCTACTTCCCTCATGGAGAAGAGAGGGGAGGTAAAAAGTTTTACTATAAGTTGGAGTTTTATGATGTCTTCTGTAAATTCTTGGAAAAAAGCTTTAGTCCTTCAGACAAGATCGTGCTTGTGGGCGACATGAACGTAGCCTTGGAAGACATAGACGTTTATGACCCGGTTGTCCTGAAGGATACCATAGGGACCATGCCGGAAGAAAGGCAAGCCCTAAAAAGGCTCTTAGATTGGGGCTTTGTGGATGCCTTCAGGTATTTATACCCTAACAAGGTGGAATTTACCTGGTGGGATTACATTGGGGGTGCCATATGGAAAAACCAGGGCATGCGTATTGACTACATACTTATCACAGAGCCTCTTTTAAAGAGCCTGAAAGATGTGTTTGTGGATACATGGGCAAGAAAGAAAAGACAGCCAAAGCCCTCAGACCATGCGCCCGTAGTGGGAGTTTTTGAACTGTGAGGGGAGTGATTTTTGCGATGCTTACTAGCCTTGCGTGGGGGCTTGCCCCCATCCTCTTTAAGCTGGGTCTAAAGGCTGAAGTTAGCAACCTCTTTGCCCTTATGGTGCATAATCTTTCCGCCTTTCTGTTGGCATCTTTGCTCTTTTTTACCCTGGGAGAACCCCTCAAGGTAGGCTTAAGGGAGCTTGTTTTTATATCCTTTGGGGGCATGCTCTCAGGATTCTTGGGTTTGTTCTTTTACTTTGAAGCGGTTAGGCACGGCAAGGTTTCCATAGTGGCGCCCATTGCCTCCACATCTCCCCTTTGGAGCGTGCTCTTTGCCTATGTTCTGCTGGGAGAGGGCTTAAATTTTCAAAAATTGGTGGGCGTCCTTTTGATAGTGCTAGGTATTACCCTTTTGAGCCTTTCAAAGCAATGAAAAAGGTCCTCCTTTCCGTTTTGGCGGGCTTGTTGCTTTACCTACCCTTCTCCAAGCTAAACCTATGGTTTTTGCTCTTCCCTGCCCTCTTTCTTTTTGTTAAATACCGGGGAGTGCTCTTTTGGACCTTGGGAGGGTATGTGTTTATCTTTCTTTCCCTGAGGTGTGCCAACATTGCCAGCGTTGAGTTTGGCGGTATAAATCCCGTTCTCTCTTACTTTATGTACTCCCTGTTCGTTCTCGTCTTTACCCTTTTTCAGTTTTCCCTGCCCGCCTTTATTGCCCAGAGGTTTTTTAAAAACTCCCCCTTAGCCTACGGCTTTTTTTATACCCTCTTTGAACTGCTCCGCTCCCACTTTCCCTTTGGTGGCTTTCCATGGCTTTTGATGGGAGAGGTTATCTCTCAGGTGCCCCTTTTGAAATATTCCCTGTACTTTTTGAGCATACCCCTTTACACCTTCTTACTCTGGGTTTTGGTAATTTTCCTATTCCAAAAAAGGCTTTTCTCTTTTGTCTTGGTTCTTTTGGTTTTACTCTCTCTTAGCCTTTCCGCTTACTTTGTGCCACCAAAGAAACTAAACGGAGTAAAGGTAGCCCTAGTTCAAACCGCAGTGCCCCAAGAGGACAAGCTAAGCAGAGAGACCTTTGACAAGCATACACCGCAGATACTGCAGATGGTGGAAAGGGCATTGGAAGAAAAACCAGACCTCGTAGTCCTACCCGAGTCCGCCCTGCCCTTTTACTTCTCGGAGGAGCAAACAGACATCCTCTATCATCTGAGCCTCAAAGGTCCCATTCTGGTAGGTCTGATTGATGTTAGGGAAAACCTAAAGCCCTTCAACTCTGCCTACTTGTTTGCGGAGGGTATGCTAATAGACTACTACGATAAGGTGAAGCTCATGCCCGTAGGCGAATACATACCAAAGCCCTTTGGATTTTTAAAGGAAATATTCCAAGCCATAGGAGGCATTGACTACGTTCCCGGCAAGTCTGCAAAGGTTATCAAATACAAAGACCTTCGCATTGCGGTGCCCATCTGCTTTGAAGTTGCCCACTACCGCTACATGGAAAGATTAGCCAAAGATGCCAATCTTATTGTGGTTTTAACCAACGATGGCTGGTTTAAAGACAGCGACTGCACCTTTCAACATTTTAGGTTTGCCCAGTGGGCTTCTTTGCGCTTTAAAACCTACACCCTTTGGGTGAATAACTCCGGCGACACCGCCATCATTGACCCCTACGGCAGGGTTTTAAAAAAACTGGGCTACATGGAAAGGGGTGTATTGGTGGAGGTTTTGAAATAGGTAGCTTATAATTAAGCTTTTCTTTGAAGATAAACAGACCTTATGCTACATAGCAGATGCTACCGGCTTTGGCTTTGGAGGCAAATGCAACTTATAGCGGATAAAGGCTATAGTAGATTTTTAGAACAGCCTCAGGGGTAATGGTTGATCTCCTCTTAACCAAAATTTAACAATACACCATTAGGATTAACACAAAGGAGGTTTAGCCACGAAAAAAAAGATGCTTTTAACCCTTGTGCCTACTGCAGGTTTGTTATCTTTGCTTTGGCTTTCAAGTAGTCAATTCACAGCCTCAAAAAGCCTAACAAAGGCAGAACCTTCAACCACTCCTTCAATGCCCTCTAAGGAGGCTATTTCTGCAAAGCTTGCCACTTTAGAACGTGGATGGGTCAAAAACGAAGGACAGTGGGATGAAAGGGCACTCTTTTCCGCCCCAGGATACTTTGGAACCACTTGGATAGCCAAAGACGGCCAGCTTGTGCATGTGGCAGTCAAAGGGAAAGAAAGCTGGGTCATCTCTGAACGTTGGGTGGATGGAAAAGTTCAAACCGTAAAGGGAGAAGAGGAACTGCCCACCAAGGTAAGTTACTTTGTAGGCAACGACCCTTACAAGCACAGGTCTAACCTTCCCACCTACAGGTATGTCTCTTTGGGTGAAGTGTGGTCTGGAGTGGAGGTAAAACTCAAAGCCACCCAAAAGACGGTGGAAAAGCTTTTCTACATCAAGCCCGGTGCAGACCCTTCTAAGATTGTGGTGGAGGTGGACGGTGCAAAAGGTCTAAAGCTTTCCAACGATGGAGAGATAATCATTCAAACTGGTTTGGGAGAGTTGAAGCTTTCTAAGCCCATAGCGTGGTAGGAAAAGGACGGCAAAAAGTTTCCAGTGGAGGTTTCATACAAACTAATTGGCAAAAACCGCTACAGCTTTGTGGTAGCCAAAGCAGACCCAAGCTTGCCTATTGTGATAGACCCAATCCTCCAGTCTACCTACTTGGGAGGAAGTGGTAGCGATACTGTCTACGCCCTTGCCATTCATCCCACAACGGGCGAGGTTTATGTGGCGGGAAATACCAATTCCACCGACTTTCCTAACACTTCTGGCGGGGCGCAGGGAACCTATGGCGGCTCCACTGACGCCTTTGTGGCAAGGCTAACTGCTGATTTGGCGGCGGATAGTGGTTCCGGTGGTGGTAGCGGTGGCTCTGATTCAGGTTCTGGCAGTGGAGGTAGCGGGACCGGTGGAAGTGGCACTGGCGGTAGCGGTGGTTCTGGTGCTGTTGGCGGAACCGGTGGTGGTGGCGGTGGTGGATGTTCTATGACTGGCTCTGCATCTTCTATGGCGGGCTTGTGGAACATCCTCGTGTGGTTGTCTGTTCCAGCCTTTGCGTTGGCAAGAAGGATAAGAAGGAGATAAAAACCATTGGATCCCCTTCGGGGGCCTTTGATAAAATCCTTTTTTACATCAGAGAAGCTGGAAAAGCCCCCTGGAGGAGTATTACAACTTTGCTTACTTGCCTTCGGTGTCTCCTGGGGAAATCGTTTAATTAATTTTTCACCCGAGGTATTTGGTATAAACTATAGATGTGATGTTTTCATGTTAGTACCTCCTTGGTGGGGTTTGGGGGTATTATAAGCCCCCTCCTTGCCAAGACTTTTTCCTAAGAGATTTACAGCTTCTTTGAATTTCTCACCCGACGTGTATATAATAAATAAGGGAGCTGAAATGAGAAAATTGTTATTGCTCATTATCTTCTTCGTGAGTCTTGCCTATGCCACCACACTCCGAGAGATGAAGTTTGAAAACACTAAGCTTGAGACTGTTCTTAAAGCCTTATCCCAGGTGGCAGAGCTAAATGTGATCTTTGACCCCAATATAAGCGCAGACCTACAAAAGCCTGTTAGCATATCCGTTTATAAGCCTATGCCCATTAGGGAGGCTATTAACCTTATTCTCAAAGAGTATGGCCTTATAGCGGTTCCTGTGGATACTAAGGTTTATAGGATCACAAAGGCTGGAGAACTGACCATCAACGTGGGAGCCCTTGGAGAGGACCAGGTTAGAAAAATAGTAGGTTTTCTAAAGGAGAGGGTAAGTCCATCTGCGGAGATCGTAATAGATAGGACCCTTGGGACTATTTACATAAGAGACGAGGAGGCAAGGATTAAAAGGTTGGAGCCAGCTCTAAAGGATTTTCAAAAAGTTGTCGGAAAGATAGCCCCCACAGAAGAGAGAATAACAAGGGTCTTTTATCTGAAAAATATAGACGTGGAAGAAGCGTACAGGTTGATTTTGCCGAAAACTAAAAAAGACACAGTTATAAACAAGGTGCCAACCTTTAACGCCTTGGTGATAACCGATACACCCTCTCAAATTGAAGAATATACCAAAACACTTCAAAGTTTCCTAACTGAAACTCCAAGGGAAAGAAGACCAGTAACTAAAATCTTCTACCTTAAATACATATCTCCCCAAGAGTTCATAAAGATGATAGAGCCTCTCAGGTCTGAAGCTGGTGTAATATTGAGTGGGGGAGGGTTTAAAGTGGAGACTACACCCCAGCAGTCCCAACCAACGGCAGGACAACAGACACAAACTCAAGTGCAAACAGCACCCACACCAATCTTAAAAGAATTTAACGCAGTAATGATCACAGATTACCCAGAGGTAATAGAAAACATAATGGATAGGTTCAAAGAATACATAAGCGAGGAGCCCGTAAGAATTAGAATTGAGGCGAGGATAACAGAAGTAAGCGAGGAAGCCCTTAGGGAGCTTGGAATAAATTGGAGAGCTTTGTTTTCTAATGCACGGGTTCCAGAAGCTTGGTCTGGTGGGGTCGGTTCAAATGTAGGAGTGAGTTCTCTACCATCATGGTGGCCTAATCCTGGTCTTGCTCCCACTCCAGGTGGAATAGCCATATTTACTTACCAAAAAGGTGTGCTAAACGCCTTAAATTTAAGGATATCCGCCTTAGAGAGAATAGGTTCTGTAAAAAACATTGCAAAGCCCTCCGTTTTAACCATTAACGGACAGAAGGCCACTATAAAGCAAGGCATCCAGGTGCCTTATCAAACTGCAGCGGTGGGTGCGGGTGGAACTGCTGTTCCAAACATTCAATTTAAAGACGTAGTATTACAGCTTGATGTAACTCCTATAGTCTCTCCAGATGGAAGGATAATGATGGAAATTGAGCTAAAAAGGGACACACTTGGCATACAAACTTCTGCTGGACCCACCATAAACACAAAGGAGGTTAAAACTAAAGTTATCGTGGAAGATGGACAAACTATTGTTATAGGCGGAGTTATAGATGAACAGAGCAACACAACCAACGAGGGAATTCCCGGCTTGGTTAGAGTGCCCCTTCTTAAATATCTTTTCGGGCAAGAGAGGGTAAATACTCGGAACAGCGAACTGCTCATATTCATAACCCCATTGATTGTGAGACAATGAGGGCTAAGTTCAGGCTTTCAGATGTAAAGGATATAGAGAAGCTAATCTACAAGCTTTCCGAGGTCGGTGTAAGCGTGGCTGATATATACCGCCAGCTTGCGGAGGGGAAGGAAAAAAATATAGAGTTCTACGTTGAAGGAGACAGGGTTCAAGAAGTAATTTCCGCTATAAAGGGGTTTTGCCAATTTGAAATTGTTTATGAGGTGCAAGAGAACAAATGGATTCCCTTTCTTTTGCTTGGCACTCTTTGGCTAGACAGCGCCCTTCTTTATGTTCTCTTAAAGCTATCTTTTCTCTCTGAAGATTTCAACTACTTTTTAAGCCAAATCTTTGGCTCAAACAAGCTGATGGCTTTTGTGAAGGGTTTGGTTAGCCTTCTGGCTATCTTAGTTTATTATTTGGGATTTATTTTTGCCAGAGGGACCACACCAGTAGGTAAGTTCTTTGGTTTGAAGATTGAAAAGGATCATATTTACGCGGTGGTCCTCTTTAGCCTACCTTTTATCGCCTTTTACCTTCTCCAGTTTAATCAAACCTTTATAAAAATCTTAGGGCTCTTTGCTTTGAGCATATGTGTGGTAATGCCCTTCTACCTAAAGGACTCCGTTAGAGGTTAAAATTTCGTTGCTATGGTTGTACTGCTTATTTTGTTTACCTTTCTTAACTTTTCCTTTGCCAAGGTCTATTATGCCAAGTGGGAAGATGCGGTAAGCCCTATAATGGTGGAATACATAAAGAGGAGCTTAGCAAAGGCGGAAAAGGAGGGGGCTGGTGTTTTTATCCTTGAACTGAACACACCCGGTGGTTTGGAAACCTCCATGAGGGAGGTAGTTCAGGAGTTTCAAAGAACTCCTATTCCCGTTGTTGTCTATGTGTATCCGCCGGGAGGAAGGGCAGCCTCTGCGGGTGCTATAATCACTGCGTCCGCGGACATTGCGGTGATGGCTCCAGGCACCAACATAGGTGCGGCGCATCCAGTTCAGGCTACTGGGGAGAAGATGGAGGAGGCTATGAAAGAGAAGGTTGTGCAAGATATGCTTGCCTTTGTTAGGTCTATAGCAAAGGAGAAAGGTAGAAATCCAAGCGTTCTTGAAAGGATGGTAAAGGAAAGCATATCCTTAACACCCGACGAAGCCCTGAAAGAGGGCGTAATAGACTTTATCGCAAGTAATAGACAAGAACTTTTAGAAAAGCTAAACGGTAGAAAGGTAAAGAAACATGGAAAAGAAACAACCATAAAAACTTTGGGTGTGCCTGTGGTTGAGGTAGAGGAAAGTTTAAGGGAATCCTTTCTGAAGGTTATAACCAATCCTACCATAGCCTACATGCTACTGCTTATAGGTTTTTATGGCATATTCTTTGAGCTTTACAATCCGGGTGCGGTGGTGCCCGGAGCGGTGGGTGTTGTTAGCTTCCTGCTTGGTCTTTACGGTCTTGGGATCATAGGTATAAATTGGTTGGGACTTTTACTGATCTTGGCGGGTATCTTGCTTTTGGCTTTGGAGCTGGTTACGCCAACCTTTGGCGGATTAGCAATAGCCGGTGCTATAGCGTTGGCCATAGGCTCCTTGGTGCTCATAAGCCCAGATTCTCCTTACGGAGATATACCCATATCCATAATAGCCACTATGGTGCTTACCACTGTTTTCTTCTTCTTGGTGGTAGGCAGGCTCGGTCTAAAAGCCCAAAAGAGAAAGAAGATGACCGGTTATGAGGAACTGATAGAAGAAGAAGGTATAGCCTTGACGGATTTTGAAAAGGGTAAAGGCAAAGTATTTATTAAAGGTGAAATATGGAACGCAGTGAGTAAGGATGACATTAAGAAGGATGATACTGTTATAGTGAAACAAGTAAAAGGGCTTACCCTGTATGTTAAAAAGGCTAAGTAGCTTCCTCTGACTCTTTTTCTGCAAATCTATGATGGCAAAATGGACACACCAGAGCCTTTCTATGCACTTCTGAATAGCACACTGAACATCTCTTTTTGCCTTTCAAAAATAAAAACAGATTTATGTGAAAAATTTGCTTTATCAGAAAGTAAGCTGTTAAAAAGCCAAAGATTATAGTCCAACCTTTTAAGGGAGTAATCGGTTCAAAACTTTTGACCCAAAAGTATGTGGTAGCTATGGACGCTATCCAAAAGGCGGGCTTTCTATCTAAAAATACCTGAACGAGGATTTGAATTAGTGCCATATAAACAAAAAACTGAAAAAGTGGATTGCGGAAAAGAGGCTCAAGAAAGTTTAAAAGCTCCAAGCTTTCCAAACCCCCTCAGGAAGGTATTCAGTAAAAAGCCAAGAAGAAAGCCACCCATTAAAGGGATAGTTTTGATCAAACCTCCTTCCATAAGGAACACAGCCATTATTATAGCGAAAATGAAAACCCTCAACGGATAAGTAAAAAGTGCTAAAGATGTACCTTTTTTAAGAAGTCTGTAAAGCACCTCCACATAGAGGGCACCCAAACCAGCCCCCACAAAGAATTCAAGCATTCAAGCCTTTAAAAGCCGAAGGTGGTTGGTATGTCCAAGTTGACGTCTCTTACTTCTTTTATCTCAGGAAATCTATTCTTTAGAGCCCTTTCAATGCCTGCCTTTAGGGTAAGCACAGACATTCCACAGCCTGAACAGGCTCCCAACATTCTAACCAAGACTACGCCATCTTCCTGCACATCCACAAGCTCTACATCTCCACCGTCAAACCTGAGGGCTGGCCTGATCTCATCCAAAACTGCCTCTATCTCTTCCCTTGTTGGCATAGCCATGTTTAACCTCCTTTAAAAAAGAATATAATCAACCAAAAGCTTACCTTCAATAACAAAGATCATACCTTAGCAGTTCTTTCCAATCCAGGTGTGGAATACAGCTCCTCCTTTATGGCGGATAAGAGCATTTCAAGGGCAGATTGATAATCTTGGGCCTTTATTTTGCAACCGCTTGCATACTTGTGCCCGCCTCCACCGAGCCTTTCTGCAATTTTTGCCACGTCCACCTTTCCTTTAGATCTAAGGGAAACTTTAAAAACTCCTTCATCGGGTTTTTCTATTAGAGCAAAGGCAACCTCTACACCCTCTATGGACCTCGGATAATTTACCAAACCCTCGCTGTCTGAGTATTCTGTACCTGTTTCCTTAAAGAGCCTATCAAGGATGACCACACCAGCAATAAGACCATCTTCGTAGCAAGTTAGAGTTTCAAGAACCTTGGAAATGAGCTTCATTTTATTCAAAGATTCCCTTTCGCTAAACATCACATAAGTTTTGTAAGGGTCAGCCCCAAGCTGAACCAATTCCTTTGCCATCTCAAAGACTTCCGCGGTGGTGTTGGAATATCTGAAAAAGCCCGTATCCGTCGCCAGACCGGAATACAAGCATTGGGCTATCTCCTGGTCTATGCAATCTTTGTCCCAGCTCTTTAAGAGCTTGTATACTATGCTTGCGGTTGCGGGTTCAGAGTAATCTATGTAATCCCACTCCCCGTAAAATTCACCACCTATGTGGTGGTCTATGCGTGCCCTTTTAATAGCCTTCACTTCCGCACCTATCCGGTAAAAACCGGAAGCGTCCACCACTATAGCAAGGTCATAAACCTCTTGGGTGGGAAGCTTTATCACCTCTTCCACATGGGGAAGGAAGTCAAGAAAGTGGGGCACCTTGTCTTTACAACCCACACTGACCCTTTTACCCTTCTTCTTTAAAAACAGATACAGGGCAAGGGCTGAACCAAGAGTGTCCGCATCAGGGCTTTCGTGGCTTGCTATGAGTATAGAACCTTTTTCTTCTTTTAGAAGTTCAATCAGTGGTATCGTCTCCACCTTCATAATGCACCTCCAAGTTATTTAAATATAAACCTTTCAACCCCTTTTTACCCAGCTTATTGGTCCGTAATGGACTTCCATAGCGCATTGGACTATGGACTCAGAAAGGGAAGGATGGGAAAATATTGAGCTGGCGAGGAAGTCTGCCCGAAGGTTTGCCTTCATAAGATTAACTACTTGGTGGATCAGTTCTCCCGCATGGGGACCAACTATGTGGCACCCGAGTATATTTCCTGTCCGTCTGTCTGCAACAAGCTTAACAAAGCCCTCATCCTCTCCATCATCCATAGCCTTTGGGTTAGACATAAAGGAAACCACACCCACCGCACAGTCATAGCCTTCTTCTTCCGCCTGATCCTCCGTGAGCCCCACAGAGGCAACCTCGTAGGCGCTGTATATGATCTTGGGCATGAGTCTGTCGTTTCTAACATTTTCCCTCTCTCCGAGCATGTGGCTAACAGCTACCTTGCCCTCATACATAGACTTGTGGGCAAGCATCAAGGGTGATGTAATATCCCCACAGGCGTATATGTTTTCCACGGAAGTTTGGCAGTATTCATTGACCTTTACAAAGCCCCTGATGTCCTTTTCCACACCAACTTCCTCCAAACCTATGCCCTCCGTGTTTGGCTTTCTGCCAACTCCCACCAAGATACAATCTACCTCTACAGCGGAACCATCCGAGATATTAACCTTTAATCTACCGTTTTCTTCGGAGTACCCAGTTACCTTAGCCCTCAACCTAACATCCACTCCAAGCCTTTTTAGCTTCCTTGCAAGATATCTGGAGGATTCCTCGGGTATGTCTGGAGAGGGCAAGAGTCTGTCTAAAAGCTCCACTATAACCACATCCACACCGTACATTCTGAATATGTAGGCAAACTCCACACCCACCGCACCACCACCCACTATCAGCATACGTCTTGGAAATTCTCTTAAGCTCCAAATCTGGTCCGTGTTGAAAATCTTTTTGCCATCTGCGGGTAAATCCTTCAAGTTTGCACAGGATGAACCGGTAGCCAAAAGAATGTAGCGGGTCTTTAAGGTAATGTCTGAACCTTCCACGTAGACAGTGTTTTTGTCCTTGAGAATGCCCCTTCCGTAGAATATGGGAATGCCCAGCTTTTGGGCAAACTTTTTAAAGTTCTCCCTTATGGTTAGCACCACTTGGTCTCTACCTTCTGCCAACGTCCGAGGGTCTAGGCTAATCCCTTCTACTTTTATGCCATAGTTCTGCGCCTTTGATAACTTTTCCAATAGGTAAGCGCCGTGTCTCATATACTTGGATGGAATACAGCCTTTGTTTAGACAAGAGCCTCCCACTGTCTCTGGAGAAAGCTCCACAAAGGCAACCTTCATACCCCGGCGGTAGGCGTAAAGTCCCGCCTCGTAACCACCACTACCCGCACCCACTATAACCAAGTCAAACTCCATCCTTTTTGTTCCTCCTTCTTTCCTTATAAACCGCCTGCCTACATTGCCTTATTATGGTTCTGTATTTGTAATACACAGAGGGCTCTTTGATGGGTAGCTTGTAGTACTTTTCCAGAAGTAGCATAATGTCTTCGGTAGTCAGGTATTTATGGTTCCTTATTAGCCCTTTTATATACTTAACTATACGGGTTTCTCTCATCGGGAAATTAAGTATATACCAACCCAGTTTGTGTTATAATGATTATCAACATGGAAGGTTTGAGCTTAAGTCATGTATATACTGGACTTTTGGCAATGGCGCTTTCTGTGGTTTTAGTTTTACTGGCGGGCAAACCCTCCATAAGACCTACCAAATTCCAAGCCCTTTGGGAGGGATACATAAGGTTTGTTAGGGGTATGGTTATAGAGAATATGGGACATGAGGGTTTAAGGTATGTGCCTTTAATATCCGCTATTGGTCTTTTTGTGTTTTTTTCCAACCTTTTGGGAATGGTACCTGGACTGGAGGCACCCACCGCCAATGTAAACACCAACTTAGCCCTTGCCCTAATTGTGTTTCTCTTTTACAACATAGAGGGTTTTAGGCTACACGGTGTTGGATATCTAAAGCACTTTATGGGACCCAGTCCTTACTT
>Ga0209670_101097_pt1 | contig 13360 bp, 16 predicted proteins | sample PerSpoBPS_BMetaG_FD_184741 | JGI IMG/M metagenome (GOLD analysis project Ga0209670, IMG submission 184741) | Thermal spring microbial communities from Yellowstone National Park, Wyoming, USA - Perpetual Spouter B (PS_B) MetaG (SPAdes) (version 3) | ecosystem: Environmental > Aquatic > Thermal...
TGGATGGAAAGAGCTGGCATCTCTTTAAAGAGGATGTCGGAGCTGACAGGCTACAACAAATCAACCCTATGGCACGCAATCAACGACACGAAATATCGGAGACGGTTATCAAAGAAGTTCTGGGGCAGGATAGGGGCAACGATAAGGTGGAAGGTTAAACCCTTAGCGCTGCAGTTGAATGACGAAGGTATTGTCGCAATCCGATGCCCTCACTGCAAAACTATCCTCAAAGTCAAGGTCAGGGATAAGACGAAAATCGAGATTGAGCCAATCGTTCCAGAGGCAACGAAGGGAAGCAAAACAATGTCTAAATAGATGTGAGCCAGCAATTCTTTCGTAAGGCAAGTCTTACGAATGACAATCCATTCGCAATGCAACAGGAAACTCGGGAAGCGGAAGTGATTTAGCATGGTCGTCATCGCCTTTGCCAGTTTAAAGGGCGGGGTCGGGAAAACGACTTTAACTTACAACTTAGCTTTTCTTTGGGCTGATAGGGGTAAGAGAGTTTTAGCAGTCGATTTCGACCCTCAGAGCAACTTAACCTTTGCTTTTTTGCCTCCCGAAAGTCTCCCTGAAGACGCTCAAACCCGCTGCCTATTTTCCCGAAAGTCCCCTCAACCCTATCCTGCCTCAGAGAACCTTTGGCTTTTGGGTGCTGACAGCAAACTCTCGAGTTGGGACATGAGGGGGACGAACCCAGACCTTCTTTTGCCATCACAGGTAATCCGCTCATTACCTTTTGACTTCATCCTTTTGGACACACCTACAGGCTGGAGACCCTTAACGAGGGCTGCGATTCTCTCCTGTGACTACATTGTCGTTCCCGTTGACCCATCTCCCTTTGCAGTTGCAGGGGTTGTTCAGTTAGTTGATAATTTGGTTGAATTTTCGAGCAAACAGAAAAGGACGGTGGAAGTTTTGGGCGTCGTTGTGAACTTAGCCGAGGAACACACGAGGATAACTCAAAGGGTTATCGAGTCAGTTAAGCAACTTATGGGAGAGGGGAAGTTTTTAGGTGTGCTTTCCAAGTCCGTTAGGGTCAAAGAGACAGCACTGGAAAGGAAACCGCTGCATATTCTTGCTCCCGCGAGCAAGTGGGCACAGCAAATTGAGCAAATCGCTGAAGCTATCGAAAGGAGGGTGAAGAAGAAGTGAGGAAAAGGAAAGAGGATACCTTGGCGGAACTTGGAAGGAAGGGGATAAAGGTCATGGAGCAATTAGAGCCGAGAGGAACGAGAGCCGAGGCTGAGGCATCGGAAGGTTTTGAGCCGATGACGAAGGTTACAATTCGGTTGCCCATGAATTTGGTCAAGACCTTCAAGCACATGGCGATTGATGAGGGGCGAACTTTTCAAGAACTCGTTGCCGAAGCAATGAGGGAATATTTGAAGCAGCGATAGATTGAACCTAAAAGACCCCGCCAAAGCAAAACGGGGCGGGGAGACGGTCGGCTCGGGAGCGCTGCCGCCAAATTTTTTTATGCCCCCGCCCTATTTGTCGTCACTTCTTCCGCCAACGCACGAAAATCGGGTAAACTTCCCTAACATAGCGTCGCAATATATCGTCTCCAAAGTCCTGTCTCAGAGCCTTTATGTCGATTTGCTCACGGGGCTTATCCGCCATTTGCGCCACAATTTCAAATTGGTCGCCACTGATGACCAATTCGGTTAAGCCCTTCTCCCGCATTGCCTCTTTGATTCGCCTCTCAATTTCTTCCTTGCTTTTGATGACTTTCTCAAACGCTGCTATCACTTCGTCCAGTTGAGCCAATTGAGCCCCCAATCCATCAACCCAAGAACGGGGAACTATCGTCCCAATTTCGCCCCAACATTTCTCAAAGTAAGGACAGCGGTAAGGTGCGTTGAAAATAATGCCCGCACACGGCAATTTTTCAGGGCTGTAGTCGGACGGGATAGGAGGCGGGCTATCTGTCGCTTCGCTCAAAGTTTTCGCCCTGTTTAAGAGCATCTCATACTCGTGGTCGGACAAATCGACAGGAAAGATGTAGTCAAGGCACTTGGCAGGGTCATCGGCAGGGATATAGATGAGAAAACCTTTTGGCTCGTCAATCCCACTGGACTTTAGCGCTGCCAAGTATGCCTTTACTTGCCAAACATGGTCATAACTTGGGGCGAACACCAAGGATTGGGTCGTGGTCGTTTTGACCTCAATCACAACATCGGGCGATATGAACAAATCTATGTGCCCCTTGATTCCATGAAGTTCGACTTCGTGTTGGCGGACGGCTTCTGGAAATGCTGAAGCGACCCAATCCTCAAACAAGCGCCCCTTGAGAAAATGACCTAACTCAATTAAGTTCGTCTCACCCTCAGGCTCGGGCTCGTTGACTTCAAACCATTGCTGGCGCAAGCATTCCTTAAGTTGCGACAGTCTAAAACGAGGCGGGGAAGGCTCGGTCATTAGCGCTTGCTTTATCGTCTCCTTGAGGACTTCAACGGTCACTTTGACCACCCCCGTCAAGAAGTGGCATAGACTTCAACTTCACGAAGGGAGACGGTTTCCTTGCCTGCGGGGACGACCAACACAACCGCCCGCCTGATAAAGTGCCACAATACCTTGAACATCTCACTGTCCATTAAGATAGCTTTTGGCGGCTGAATGTCTTCGGGCTCAATGTCACGCAAAGTTTCTGAAACGGGAACGAATGAGAGAGAATTGGACGGGTCTAACTCAACCGTCACACGGATGAGGCTAAGGGCTTCTTTTAGCAACCTAACCTTTTCTTGTTGCACAGTCCGTCACCCCCTCTGAGAAGTCAGGCGCTAACTAATGCTTATTCGGCGGATATTGCGGGAAGTGATTTTTCAACCCGACCATGAGGGGACGATTAGATATTAGGTTCTGGGTTGAGGGTCACGGGGCATTAACGAAATTGGCTTTACTCTTCTTTTGGATTGTGCTAAACTTGCCGTCGACCTAAGCGGTTTTGAGCACCTTGAAAGCAGGATAGAGGCGTGGTGGCGATTTTAGCCCAAAATGACCCAATTTTGAAGGGTCGGTTGCCGTCGACCCCCTAAGGGTTTTCGGGCAACCGAAGGTCGACTGCAACCCCTTTCCCGTTTCCCTTCGTTTCACCGTCAAAACCCCAAAATTTGCCTTGGTTCCGACCCGACTATGAGGGGACGACGACGCCTGAATGTCGCCTGAAAGGGTTTCGGCAACGATGTGTTCCGACCCGACTATGAGGGGACGACGACCACTTCCTTTAAGGACTTCCTTGACTGCCTCTATCGTTCCGACCCGACTATGAGGGGACGACGACTATTTCGGCGACGAGGTTATCGAGACGACGGCGGACAAGTTCCGACCCGACTATGAGGGGACGACGACTCGGGGTGCGTATGTCAGAAAGTCCCCAATTGGAAGGGCAAAGTTCCGACCCGACTATGAGGGGACGACGACTGTGCTACTGGCTTAATCCCCGAAGTCGGCATTAATGGGTTCCGACCCGACTATGAGGGGACGACGACTGTCATACCAGATCGTTGCTGTCACTTTCCTTGCGTGTTCCGACCCGACTATGAGGGGACGACGACTATTGATGGAGTGTGAGCCCGGCGGTTGCTTTTAAAATGTTCCGACCCGACTATGAGGGGACGGCGACCCAAATCCCTCAACGAGAATTTATCCGAATAAAATCTGTTCCGACCCGACCATGAGGGGACGATTAAACAGCGGGTTTTGGGTTGTGGGTCACAGGTCATAAGCAAAATTTTCGGCAAAGTAATGGTAACTGACGCTGATTTAACGCTGACGAAAAAGCGACGGTGTTCCGCCCTGACTTTGGAGATTGGAAACGCTACGGGGGTTGTGAGTGTTCATTGCGTAAGGTTACGGTAGGTTCGGACGATATCGAGGCTACGCTCTAAGCAAGGGTCGTCTCCCGTTCTCGTGCGCCATTAGTTTGTCGCAACTGTGCAAACACTGAGGGGAGCGTTACAAGGCAATAGTTCGTGCTAACCCTCGCTTGGGCAAGTTCTCAAGTTCTTGAGAGGTTGGCTCAACCGGGTGAATGACCTGCGCAAGGAAATCCAGCACTCATCGTAGTTGGAATTTATTCGTATAAATTCGACCTCAACCGCATCTCGTGCATGAGCACGAAGTGCATGCTGAGCGTCCGCTCCGCTGCGGATGATTCTAAATCGTGGGTTTTGAGATAGTTAGGTAACTCTACCAAAAGCGAGAAGACAGTCATCTGTGATCCCTTCTGCTGGGCAAACACGACCGATGTGGCGGCACTCCTTGCGGGTTGCTTCTTCATTGGTTTGGAGTGATTGGAGTGATCTGCGGGCTTAATTCCATCCTGATAGTTCCTTCAGACATTTCTAACGAACCTGTCCATTTTCCTTTATCATCATAATGATCTATCCGCCTTAACCTTCCAAAATTATCATAAGTTCGCTTTTCATACCCTTTTCTCCCTTCATCATAAATTTCTTCTATCCACCCATCTTGTCTTACAACTCTTTTTATCAATCTCTCTTCTTTACCTCTTCCTTCACAATTTGAACAAGTGAGTGTGCCTTTGCCGTTACAGTAAGCACATATCCTTTCCCTTCTGGCGCAATAAAAACACTCAAGCACACCTTTGCCACCACATTCTCGGCAAGTCACTCTACCAGTGCCATGACACGGTCCACCACTGATGCCATATTTAATCTGGCACACAGCACCACTACCATTACACTCATCGCAAATAAAGCTACCTAAGCCGTTGCATTCTGGGCATGTATATATGACTTTGCCCTTGCATTCGGGGCATAACCACTTGGGATAAAGAGGTTTTCCATTTTCGCAATGGGAGCAATCAACTTCACCTGTGCCGTTACAAACAAGACACACTCCGTTTGGTCCAAATTTCCGAGGTTTTAGCGATATTTGTCCTTCCTTCCCAAATTTAACTGAAACGACACCGAGTATTAAGGTCGCAACGATAAGCCCTACAATGCCAAAGCCTTTTAAACCCATGCGAATGGCAAGAATTGACAAAATGACAAGAATAAGAAATACCCACAATCCTATCATTATCATCTTTTAACACCTCCTTTTCATTTTGTGGATAATAAGCAATATTCTAAGATGACTACGGATTAAACCTCTTAAGTTCTTGTTGCATCTGTTCAAGCCCTTGTTGCATCTGTCTAAGCCCTCGTTCTATGTGCTGCTGCGCCTGATACATTGCGACTACGGAGATTATGTCATGGATAGTAAAAACTGTCAACTACAGATGTCACTCACTGGCGGAAGCGATACACGACCCTCTATTCTTCTTCCCTTTTGACGAGGTTTTTCGCTAAACCTAAGGTCTGCAAACCGAACAAGGCGAATAGCCCTGTGCGATAGCCTCAGACCGCTTGATTGGGATGGCGCTATATCGCAGGTAGCGGCAGCCTGACCGATGGAACTTAGTCCCTGTTCGGGTGATGTAAACGATGTCAGAGCCTTCCTGTGTCGCTTTCCCTTGCGTTGCCCTTTCCTGAGTTTCCCTGCCAGTCGGGAAAGGAACTGCCCAAATGCCGAGCCCGACAGACCTTGCAGCGGTCTGAACCCGCTGATAGTAATCGGAATGGCGGACATTGGGCGGGATGGTCATGATTTGACCTAAGCCAGAAAGCAGCATCAACTCTCCCACCAAAACCTGAGGAAGCCAGACATGTTAAAGCCTGCGTCCATACTTGTCCGTCGCTTGAACATCGCTCTCCAAGATGACCTCACGACCTTCAATCAGCGTCTTAAGGTAAAGGAAAGCCTTGTCGCCGAAGTTTTGGTTTAGTTCGGGAGAGTCGTAGCCGATGATGCGGACTGTTTGAAGTTCGTTGCCGACACGGACTTTGATTGTGTCTCCATCAGTGACGCTGACGACGGTCGCTTTGACGGTCTGACCTTGAGGGACGGGAAACTTGAGGGTTTGAGCGGCGACCAGCCCGACCAAAAAGCCCAAAATCAAATAAGCCCATCGCATCTCAACCGCCTCCCTTTCAAGGGACTGACAACCGCTTTATCGTCCTCCCGTCAGACGCAAACCATTCTACTACGGCGTTTCCGTTTTCGTCAAGGGTGATGCCGAACCGCTTCCTGCCTTGTTGGTCGTTGATGAGAACGATTGGGTCTCCGAGCGGGTTTGTGCTGAAGACAATCAGGGCGGGTTTGTTTGGTGGCGCAACTTCAATGTGATGGGCTCTGATGTGCTCAAAGCGGGTTGAAGACAGCACGAACACGGCGACGGCGAGGATGACGGTAACGACGGTCAAGGCTGTAAGCCAACGACGAAGGGTTGACAATTGTTGCTCTACCGACACAGAGACCAACTCTCTTCCCTTGACAAATTTGCCGAGAGAAAATTTGACATAATGGGCATTGTGGGTAATTGCCCACTTAGAAGGAAAAGGTTGGGAAGGATAGGAAGGAAGTTTCTTCCCCCGCCCGACAAGCAAATCTCTGCACCTTGCCTTCCCGCTCACAAAAGCATATTTGCTGGAACAAGAAATCTGGCATACTATGGCTTAGATGACGAGACCAATGCGACTAAAAAGAGAACCAATACAAAGAAAGAGAGGGCAAGGAGAACCGTGAAAACAAAGAGAAACAAGCATGCCCTTGGGCGGCGGACTAAAAGAGCCAAACTACTCGCCAACCACAACCCCCCTCCAATGAACAAAAGAAGAACTGAAACCCCACTGAAGGTGCTGTGAAGGAGAATGCCAAGACAGAGAACTAAAAAACCCAAAAGACTTACTGCCGCAAGACCAAAAGAAAACCAGTCCTTCAATTTCGCCCACGAATCAAAAGTCAATGGGACTTTGGGGAGGTAAAGCCTCTCAAAATCCTTGCCCAAAAGCCAAGCATTTCCCTCAACTCCCAAAATCCTAAAAGTGACACAAGCAGCAGGGACGGTCTTTATGGTCAGCAAGTTTCTAACCAACCTTGTGTCACTCCCAACCAACCCTTTCATCTCACCAACCAGTCCCTTTATCTCTTCCTGAACTTCTTTCGGAAACTTGCTCAGTTGTGGAAGCACCTGTGGCGAAATTTCTGCTTCTAAAACACTCTCCTCCTTCACTGACTGAAGTAACTTGGAAGGCAAGTTCCAGCGAGAAACCATTCTCTCCCACTTGTATGGCTTGAAGTCGCAGATGACTGCCCTAAATCCGATTACGCTACCAACTCCATCACACATTGAGCAAATTTCAATGACTCTTCCAGTCCCATCACACCTTGAGCAAACTTCACTTCTCCTGCCTCCACAATAAGAGCAAACCTCCCTGACAACCGTTCTCACGGAACCAACATACTCTTCTCTGACGATGCTTCCACTTCCTGCGCAATTTGAACAAACTCTGCTGCCACTGCCGTTACATGACCAACATGCACGACTAATTTCACCTGCACCATTGCACCTTGGGCAAGTTGAAACACTCTGAGTCCCTTCAATGGGGAAAATTTGAGTGTCTGAAGAGAATGAGGAGGGAGGATTTGAGTTTATGAGCCAAATATTGTTGAGTGCTTCGCTTGGATAGGTAGGAAGTTCCCCTCTGTTCGGCACAACAAGGGTGTCGATTCGTCTTGTTTCAGTCAGAGCCTGAAGGGTTATCAGGAAGCAAGGGTTGAGGTCAATCTGGGGTGATAGGCTTATTAGCCTGTTTAGGTCAGCCCTTGTGAGGACAGTCCTTCTTTGTATGTCCTGGACAATCATTGACTTTGCCTTTGCAAGGAACTGACCTTTGTCCTTAATCATCGCCCACCACCTCAGCACGCATTGAGGTGAGCCTTCACATCAAAACTTTGCCACACTTTTCTACAGGCATATGCATGTTTGGGCTGGTTTCACTTGACATAATCTAATACAGGTTTTAGCCTCGTTTTAAGCAGACAACTTTCCGCTATCTTACGATAGCGCATAGAGGTGAGCAACAATGAGAGCATCAGTTGGTGGGATGAGGGAAGAAGTGCTGAATGTCCAGTTGGCGATGGTGTTGGCGTCACAAGGATTGGTAGCGCTGCCAGAGCAACGCCTCCCTGATGCCTTGCCTGATGTCCTCGTTATCTTCAATGGGTTACGGTTATGTTTGGAAGGAAAAGTAGCAGACCAAAAGTAAGCCGAACACCTCGTCTGGCGTAAAGCCCGTGAGCGAGTAGATAGAGGCATTGCTCATTTGGCTTTGGCGCTTCTTTACCCGCCCGAATTGCGCCATGTCGCTTTGCCCCAGTTGCCTGATGTCCTTAAGCGGTCGCGATTGCGCTTCAGCGTTTGCGAACCTTTCACCGAGCGGGCGCAGTGGCAGGAAGGCGACTTGTCCGTTTTGACCGCCACCTTGCAACTTGCCTATCAACGCCTCGCCTCGGAAGATGAAGTGACGAAAGCGGTGGACATCCTTCGGGACGGGGTGATGGAACTTTCACGGGTGTTTTTATTGGCGGGCGTGAGCGCTGAGCGTGTGGCAGAACCGTTAGGCATTGACCCGACCACCATCGCCGATGTTGACAAAGCTCGCCGTAACGCTGTTACCCAAATCGCAGCCCTTGTCCTGCTCAACGCTTTGCTCTTTCAGGAGGAACTGGCGCGTTATGACCGTCGGGTCAAAAATCTTGCTCAATGCCTTGATGCCCCCAGTCCGCATGATGAGTTGCTGCAAGTTTGGGAGTTCATCCGACGCGATATCAACTACCACGCTATCTTTGACATCGCTTGCGAAATCCTACAGACCTTGCCACCCGACAAACAGCTGGACGAAGCGTTGCGTCGCTGCGCTGAAAAGGTGCGAGAGATTGTTCGCCTGCGGGTGACCTTGCGCCACGACTTGGCGGGGCGCATTTACCACCGCCTTTTGGGCGACATTGCTAAGCCCCTCGGCGCTTTCTACACTTCCGTCTCTGCCGCCACCTTACTGATGCACCTCGCTTTGAATCCTCGATGGTGGCAATTGGATTGGAGCGACGAGAACGCTGTCGCCAAACTGACCATTGCTGACCTTGCCTGCGGGACTGGAACACTTTTGATGGCTGCCGCCCACGCAGTTATCCACAATTTTCTTCTCGCTGCCAATCACACCACTTCAGTAGGTCTACATTGGGAGGAATTAGCACAGCGACGGCAACGGTTGCTCAAGCAACTCCTGGAAAACGGTATTTGGGGCATGGATGTGTTGCCTTCTGCTGTCCACCTGACAGCGACGACTTTGGCATTGCCTATTCCTGAAGTGATGGTCAAGGGCATGCACTTATATGTTTTGCCACTGGGCATTAGCAAGGATGGGACAGTGCATTTGGGCAGTTTAGATTTTCTACATGGAGAACCTATTCCAGCGACTCTTTCCCTTTTCCAACCCCCACACCGACAAGGAAGGCGTGTTACCGACCGAACCCGCTCCACTGTCTCCATTCAGTTGCGCCCAATGGCTTTGGTCTGCATGAACCCGCCTTTTACTCGCTCTTGCGGTGATAACTTGCTCTTTGGCTCACTACCCAAAGAGGAGAGGGAGAAGTTACAAAAAGCCCTCCAACGGCTTATCGACCAAAAAGACCTCAAGGCATCGGCAACGGCAGGGTTGGGCTCTGTCTTTGTAGCGCTCGCTGATCAGGTCGTCAAACCCGGAGGGCATCTCGCTTTCGTTTTGCCCAAAGGATTGCTGTCGGGCGTTGAGTGGGCAAAGACGCGCCAATTACTTACCGACCGCTACCACTTGCGCGCTCTCATCGTCAGCCATGACCCTAACCGCTGGAACTTCTCCGAAAACACCGACTTAAGCGAAGTCCTTCTTATTGCCAGTCGTAACCCTATCGGCGTTCGGCGAGTCGATGACCGCTTTCCCTCACCTATCACCCTCTGTGTCAACCTTTGGCACAACCCGACCGACCCGTTGAAGGCGTTGCTGTTGGCGGAGCAATTGCGAGAGTTGAGCGATGCGCAACCTGACACTATCTACGACCTTTGGCTTGGCAACGAAAAGGCGGGCGAAACTGTCATCGTGCGTTGGAGTGACTTGAAAGCGCTGCCTCATTGGCTCTTTCCTTTTGCTTTTGCACAAGGCGAACTCGTGAAGACCTTGCTGCAGTTGTATCGTGATGGCGTTTTCAACGAAACCTACCTACCACTTTGCCCGCTCCAGCAATTGGGCGAATTGGGACCCGATGTGCGGGATATTTACGATGGCTTTGAGATTTTGGAAGACACGAGCACGCCAACGAACTACCCAGCGTTTTGGGGGCACGATGCGGGAACAGTCACAACGCTTCACCAATCGCCCAACGCTTACCTTGCGCCTTTACGCCGCCCCCGTCCTAAACGCCCACTGCGGGATGCTGAACTGCTTTGGTCTCGTGCGGGCAAGGTGTTGATTGCAGGACGGATGTGGCTAAACACCCAACGGTTGACCGCCGTTTTGATGTCTGAGCCCGTTTTGTCTAATGTCTGGTGGCCGCTCAAATTGCGGGATGGCTTGGATGACCGACACGCTAAAGCCCTCACCCTTTGGCTCAACAGCACTTTAGGGCTGCTTTTGCTCCTCGCCAACCGCTTGGAGACGAGAGGCGCTTGGGTGAAGTTCAATAAGCCAACGCTACACCGCTTACCCGTTTTGGATGTGCGGGAGTTAACACGAGTTCCAAAAGTTCGGGGAAAATGCGAACGAGTTTGAGAGTGTTCAAAACCGAAGGGGCACTTCTGCCTTTTTCCCACGCATTGACAGTAAGCCAACTCACCCCCAATGCTTTTGCCAACCGATATTTCGTCCATCCCCTTTTCAACCTCGCTGCCTTTAGCGCTTCATGGAAACCTACTTTCCTTGCGACTTCCCGAAGCCTCATGACCGTCGTCACCTCTTATGCATGATTACATGCTCAGCACTATGCATTTTATCGTGCATCTTGCGCCTTGTAAAGACTTGTGCCATAGTCAAAATCACGGATTTTCCCGCCTGTTTTGGGCAATTTGAGAGGTGAACGAAATGAGGGATGGCTTCGTGGGTCAAAAGATCAAAGCGCTCCGTCAAGCCAGAGGTTGGTCGCAATATCGGCTCGCCAAAATAACAGGAATCCCACATCAGATGATCTCAGCATGGGAATCAGGGAAACAAAACCCGTCAGCCAAGCACCTTACCAAACTCGCCGCTGCCTTTGGGATACCTGTTGACGCCTTGCTTTATAGCCGTGACGCAAGGGTAGAAGATGGCAAGCCCATTTTGCGCCTACCCATTGTCTTGCGGGTTTCGGCAGGCAGCGGCAACGGCGGTCCTGTCATCCTTGAAGAAGCGGGAACGATTGAAGTCACCATAGAAGAAGCGATGGCTGCCGATGCTGCTATTGAAGTCAGCGGTGAAAGCATGTTGCCGACCTTAGAACCCGGCGACATTTGTGGCATCCGTTGGCAGGATTATCCTCCCGCTCACGGCAAACTTGTCGTCGCCTGCATTGACGACATAGACAAGCCAATTATCAAGCGTTACATTGACAAAGGAACTTATTTCGTCCTTCGTTCTGACAATCGCAAATTTGGAGATTACTCGTCCCGTGAGCACCAAATCCGCATCATCGGGAAGGTTGTTTGGATGAAGCGGTGGTATGAAAGGAGGTGAGAAGATGCTTGGGATGCAGCAAATCACTATCTATGCCATCGCTGCACTTTTGATCGCAATAGGCATGACTGCATGGCTTCTTGACGCCCAATTGACAGCCATCGCTTCCGCTCTCACACAACGAAAACAGGTTGCTTGGCGTGGATTTGTCATCTTCGTTGTGACAATTGGGCTCGGCTTGGGTTTGGCATGGTGGGGAGATACACATGCAATGAAAGTCAGTCAATCTGTGGAGCAAGCCCAGCAGGAATTTCAGCAGGAACTCCAACGCCAACAAGCGGAGTGGGAGAGATTATTCCCCTCGCCTTGACGCCACAAGGGTAATGTTCTTCACTCCAAAGGTTGTATATTTTCAAACTGTCAAGGGTGACGGGGATTTTGGTAACCAAAAGGGGGTTACCGAAATTCGCTTCAGACAGGTTACCGAAATCAGGTTACCGAAATGCATCAAAATGTCCGATAATTTTTCAAAGGTTACCGAAATCCGAGCCGACACAAAACACCCTAAAAACGAGCCAAAACACCATCAAAATTCCATCCCAACCTCACCAACTGTCAATTTTTGCAACCGAATTTCAATTCCGAATGCAAATGAGCGGTTAAAGGCAGCGCAATTGAAGCAACTAACGGACGCCTTTGACCGCCTTGCAGATGTGCCGCTACCCCCCTTCCGCAAATGGCGGACGACGAGGGATGGGCAGCGATAGACGAGGCTATCAGTCAAGTGTTGGGCTTGGGTGACTTGACAAAGTTGCGCCGCACCCTTGCCCGTGAACCTGTAATAACCCTTGAACCTCTTCGACAATATCGGCGATGATTACACTTCTCCCTTGCACTATCCGTCACAGTGACTAATCTCTCCTTGAAGCATTTCCCGATTAGCCGTTGGATAAATGACTTCCATAGTAACAAAACAGTGTCAAGTTTATGAGGGAAAGAAGTTAGGCGGTCAATTTGAGTTGGAGGTGAGGATTTGTGGGAGAAAAGGTGAGAGCGATTGCGACCATAAGCAAGGTGAGTTCAATCGTCAAAAGAAAATCCTTATCCCCAGTCCCTTACCTTCGACCCGAAGAAGTTTCGGCTCTAATTGAGGCTGCAAGGAAACTTCGTTACGGCGAAAGGAATGTCTTGCTCATTAAAGTCCTGTATCAGTGCGGTCTAAGAATTTCCGAGGCACTCTCTTTGACACCCTCTCACCTAACTCGATTTGAAGGGATTCCCTGCTTAAGGGTGAAGGGTAAAGGTGGGAAGGAAAGGCTCGTTCATGTCCCAGAAGCACTTTACTCTCAATTGCTTGCCTACGCATATCAGAGGGGCTTAAAACCGACCGATAGGTTTTTCAACTTGAACCGGAAGAACGCCCACAAGATGTTAGTTAAGGCAGCGAAACTGGCTGGGTTGAACAAGAGGGTCTATCCCCACTTGCTTCGGCACAGTTGCGCCATTGAGAGGTTGAGGCAGACGGGAAACCCGAAAGCCCTTCAATGGCACTTGGGTCACAGCAGCATGGCGATGACGATGAGGTATCTTGCAACATTGACGATGGAAGAGGCGTTGAAGATTCAGGCTCAGGTTAAGTTTGAGGAGTGAGCAAGTTAGGGGCAAAATAGGAGAGGTGAGATGGAAATGGAAAAAGAAAGGCTGCTTGAAAGGATTGAGGTCAACCCGAAGGTGATGGCAGGTAAGCCTGTCATTAAAGGGACTCGCTTGACTGTCCATTACATTCTCAGCCTCTTAGCCAGCGGGATGACGATTGAGGAGATATTAGA
>Ga0209670_101105_pt1 | contig 13302 bp, 13 predicted proteins | sample PerSpoBPS_BMetaG_FD_184741 | JGI IMG/M metagenome (GOLD analysis project Ga0209670, IMG submission 184741) | Thermal spring microbial communities from Yellowstone National Park, Wyoming, USA - Perpetual Spouter B (PS_B) MetaG (SPAdes) (version 3) | ecosystem: Environmental > Aquatic > Thermal...
TGGTAGGCAGGTCATGGAGCAAAGCGATGTGAAGGTTAGGGTCTGTCTTCAACGCCTCTTCAACAGCAAGTTCCCAAACCTCTGGCTCGGCGCACCAAGAGATGTAAAGGAAGAGCACAGGGACGCCTTGCCCAAGAGGCGGATATTTGCCGAAGACTTGCGTAAGGGGTGGAAGCCTAAGGAGTGGGTGACCTTCTTTGATAAGCCATCGCCTTTCACGAAAATACTGATGCCTTAAGGCTTCCATGAATTGTTCACGGCGTTCTCCCTCAAAATACATCCGCACCCAACGCCACTTTTGGTAGTAAAACAGGCAGAGCCATGCATTGATGGGGAGAAGGATGAGTACCACCAGTTTCAACCAGTCCCGCCAGGACATCACAAATCACCTCTTCCTCAAGAAAAGTTGGTAGGGGTAGAGTTTTTGAGCACTCTACCCCTACCATTGCTTGCCCATCACTCAGTCACATCATACACAGGCTCAGGACAGATGCATTCCACTTCTTCCGCTGTTAAGGAACGGAAGAAGTTGAGTGATTGGGAAGATCCTGCTGGGACACACTGGACAGATTTAAGCCGCCATCGTCCTCGCCAAATTTCACAATCTGCGATGTTGTCGTTGTTGCAGTCATACCATTCCTTCCACTCAATTTGATGTCCTTGAATCTGGAAGGTAGTGCCACGAATGGTGACTGTGCAGATTACACATTGTTGACAGTTGCGAGGTCCTGGAGGATCGTTTCGGGGGAGTTTCACGCATCCCGCCACTGACCCGCATCTGTTAACATCGTTCGTGATGCCCCAAATGCAGGGAGGTTTTGCAGCCGATGCGGTTGCTGGCGGGGGCAGAGTAGCAATCACAGGTTTGGCGGGGAGGATCAGGGTAATCAACCCTGCCATCACTCCCGTCGCAAGCCATACCCACGACATCAACAGCCACTGGCGCATGTTGACCACCCTCCTTCGTGTATTTTTGGGGCACCTTTTTAAAGGTGCCTTTCATTTTCCTTTGCCAACCTTTTCTAAAAATTCCCTGAGTCCCGTTTCGGGACCTTTCCATCCACCGCTATAGTCAAGGGAGACACTTCCGTCCCACCGCAAGATTATCCAGGGTTGACTTAGGTCACTGAGGAAACCGGGAGGATCGTCACAAAACTCTCCTGCCAGCTTCCTTTGATCAGGAGATAAGAAACGGAGAACGAGAGGATCAACGCAATATTTAAGGCAGAATTCCTGCCCTTTAGGACTGGGACCGAAGTTTGTGCCCTGAGGGCAACCTATCCGATGGACAGAACAATAAGCGATCACGACTCTATCACCAAGGACGCTATAAAACTCAGCGAAACTGATAACCTCATCAGGATACTTACGCGCTATCTCGTCAGCACCTCTTGGACTCTCGGTCTCATAGGAACTCCACGGATAACCGAATCGCTTACGATTAAAAGCATGCATCTCCTCAACTGTCTCAGGAGTCATGGCTGCAAAGTAGGGGCAAACTAACACTCGTTCGTCGCTGATGTAATGCGGGTATAACTTTTCAGCGTAAGTGATGGCATACGGGCTGTCGTCGCCGTAGTCGTGGGCATACATCTTGAAGGCGATTCCAAGTTGCTTCATTTGGGTGGCGCAGCGGATGACATAGACCCTCTTCTTGACCTGAGTGTAGACGGGGTAGAGCAGTGCCGCTAAGGTCGCCAAGATGCTGATGACCGTCAGCAACTCCATCAATGTCAACCCACGCCGCTTCATCGCTCTTCACCTGCCTTTTTCTCCTTCCATGCATCCTTCCACGCTGGCGGGCGATCAAAAACTTTCCGAGCATACTCCTTCCCTCTCACCGCCTCCACGACCGCTCTGATGGCTTCCAAATCCGACCCTTCAGGGCTCTCTTGCCTCCAAACCAACTCTCCTTTCGGATTGAACCCGTAAGCGCGGGGCAAAAACCAAGCGTTCAACGCCCGCAATATCTCACCCTTCCCATCCGCCACATACGCCACCTTCCATTCCCGCTCCTCCCAAAGTTTCCTCAAAACGCCCTCTCCTTCTGCCGCCACGATGACACCTTTCACTTGGTCTGACCATCGTTGCAGCATCATCACCCATTCCCCCAACCGATGGACGGTGCACTGGCTACATCGCCCGAAGGCGACGATTAGCAAAGGTTTTTGGCGGTCAAGGAGGGGACGAAGGGGTGAGGGGATGGGCGAGTTCAAGGGCAAATCGTCTTGGGGGTGCAAGGGTTGGTGGGGGCGATGGAAGATACCTGCCACCCCGAAGGCGTGGAGAAGGAAGAGGAGAAACGCGACATTGGCGCCCGCCGCCATCAGCCAGAGAACCGAAAAGTCCCGACCTTCGCCCTTCATCGCCGTCACCGACCTTGCCGACGGCTTTTGAATGGTGCCTTTTCGGCTTGAGGGAGCCAAAAGGCTGGCGACATTTTAGCGACGGTGTGTGTGTGTGTGTCAATAGCGAAAATCGGCGAAAAAGGCGGCAATGTGGGGCGATTAGGGAGAGTGGGCTTTGGGTGGGATGGGAAGGTTTTGGGGCGAGATGTTAGCAGAGAGGGAGGCGACATGAGTGATGGCGACGGCAAGAGTCAAGGGAATGGGATGACGGTGGCAGGGTAGTGTCAATGGCGTGGTGAGGGCTTTCAGTCACCTACCTGCCCGCATAATTTGTGGGGAAAGACCGCTGATAGAGTTGCATCAGGGATCATCGCAAGGGCGAAAAAGTTTCAAATGATAAGGGTGAGGTGACGGGCGATGGCGCCTCCTGAGGAATTGCGGCGCTGGGCAGGGGCTCTTGCTGAAGCGTTAGAAGCGTCAGCAGGGCAGCGCTCGTTCGTAGACTGCTTGGCAATAGCGGAGCAGGCGGTCAGTGACTTGGGGTTGGCTTATACGCTGCGCGTCGTCCGAAACCTTGTCGGGCAAGGTTTCTCACCCTCACGGGCGATGGGGCGGTTTCCTGAAACCTTTGATGGCGTCATCCTGACCATCGTGGGCTACGGTGAAATTTATGGCGGGTCGGATCGGACACTGCGCCGCTATGCCGACCGCCCTGAAGATTTATGCCCTCGCTGAGGGACGAAGCGTCCACCGCAGGCGGCGCCTGCGGTAAAAGCCACATCGGCAGACGACGAACGGCAATGACAGAAAGCGGAAGACGGCGCACAATTGTCGGCGGCGAAAGTCACCGAAACCACGAGGGGAGGAGTTTTGAATGCGGGTGTTGATCACAGGCATCACGGGGTTTGTCGGGTCGCACATGGCGGAGTTGGCGTTGGCGAAAGGTGCGGAGGTCTTTGGGACTTATCGTTGGCGGTCGCGCATGGACAACATCCAACACCTTTTGAGCCAAATTCGGTTGATTGAGTGCGACTTGCGGGACGCCATCTCCGTCCGCAACGCCCTCAAGGAAGCCAAGCCTGACTGGATTTTTCACTTGGCAGCCCAAAGTTATGTCCCGACGAGTTGGAGCGCTCCCGCTGACACGATGCACATCAACATCATCGGCACTGTCAATCTCTTTGAGGCTCTTCGGCAACTGGATTTAGACTGCCGTGTGCAAGTGGCAGGTTCGTCGGAAGAATATGGCTTGCAATTTGAGCACGAATTGCCCATCAAAGAGACGAACCCTTTGCGCCCCCTCTCTCCTTACGCTGTTAGCAAAGTCGCCCAAGATTTGCTCGGCTGGCAATACCATCGCAGTTACGGCATGTTCATCGTCCGCACCCGCGCTTTCAACCACAGTGGCCCTCGTAGAGGAGAAGTGTTCGTGGATTCTGGTTTTGCGTGGCAAATTGCTCGCATTGAAGCGGGGTTGCAAGAGCCGGTCATCTATGTCGGCAACTTGGAAGCCAAGCGAGATTTCACCGATGTCCGCGACATCGTTCAGGCTTACTGGCTTGCGCTGGAGAAGGGGGAACCGGGCGAAGTTTACAACATCGCCAGCGGCAAGGCATGGAGCGTTCAGGAAGTTTTGAACATGCTGCTCAGTATGACAAAGGTGCAGGTGGAAATCCGTCAAGACCCCGCCCGAATGCGCCCGTCCGATGTGCCCGTGCTCATCGGCGATAGCACCAAATTCCGCCAACGCACGGGTTGGCAACCTAAAATCCCTTACGAACAAACCCTGCGCGACATGCTGGACTATTGGCGCAGCCGAGTGAAATGACCGATGGCGCAATGTCCAATGACCAATGGGGCAATGACCAATGGACCAATGACCAATGGCTCAATGACCAATGACCAATGGGGCGATGAACCAATGACCAATGAGCCGATGTTGGAGCGGCTATTAGCCGCGACAGAAAACGGCAGCGAGTGGCGAATGGTGAGTGGCGAATGAAAATGGCAGCGATGTTGGAGCGGCTACAAGCCACGACGGAAAAGGTAGCGAGTGGCGAATGGTGAGTAGCGAATAACTTGCCACGACTTCCGATTTGCCGAATGCCGAACTGCCGAATGCCGTGTGAAAGGAGGGCAAGGCGATGGAAGTCAGGCGATTTCAAACGCTCGTGGACGAAGTGTTGAAGGCGTTGTGGGAAGATGACCCTGTGTTTGCGACGGCGTGTGGCGTCCACGACTACGACGACCGATTGGGACGAATGAGCCCTGAAGCCATTCAACAACACATCGCCACGATCAAGGGCTTCCTCAGTGAACTGGAACGGCTTGATGGTGGCTTGTCGGCTGACGACGATGCCGACCGAAAAGCGTTGCTGGCGAAGTTGAAAGATGCCGTGCTGGATTGGGAAGCCATCCGTTGGCACACCAAAGAACCCGCCCTTTACCTTGACCACGCCCTTTACGGCGCTTTCCTTCTCATCGCCCGCGACTTTGCTCCCCTTTCGCAGCGGATGGAGTGTCTTGCCAAGCGGTTGCGGGAGTTTCGGCGGGTGCTGGACGAAGGGAAAGTGAACATCGTCCCATCGGCGGTGCCAGCGGTTTACTTGGAGACGGCGCTGGAGACTTTGGACGGGGCGAAAAGTTTTTTGAGCCTTGCCGTCCCACAGGCTGCCGAACAACTTTCCGACGAGGCGTTGCGGCGGGAAGTGTTGCGGGCGGTGGATGAAGCGGGCTTGGCGCTGACGGATTTTGAGCGGTTTTTGCAAGAACGCATCGCCCCCCACGCTCGGGGCGATTACGCCATCGGCACAGACTTCTTTACCGCCAAGTTGCGGGAGGAGCATTTGCTCTCGGAGACGCCCGACGAGTTGGAGGCGATGGGGCAGGAGGTGTTGGAGCAAACGAAGGCGGAATTGGAAAAGGTCGCCAAAGCCATTGAGCCCGAAGTGCCCTGGTTTGAGTTGGTGGAGCGGTTGAAGGCGCACCATCCGCCCCGTGATCGGCTCGTGGAAGTTTACGCCGAAGAGGTCGCGAAGGCGCGTCAATTTGTCGTGGACAAAAACCTTGCGACCATCCCTGAAGGCGAAAAGTTGCGGGTCGTGGAAACGCCACCCTTTGAGCGGGCGACGACGCCCTACGCTGCCTACATGCCCCCTGCGCCCTTTGATGCCCAAAGCGAAGGCTTGTTCTATGTCACGCCCGTTGACCCGAAAGAACCGCCTGAAGTTCAGGAAGACCGCTTGCGAGGGCATTGCTCCTTTGCTTTTCCCATCACTGTCATCCACGAAGCCTACCCAGGGCATCACCTGCAACTTTCCGTCGCCGCCTCCTTGCCGTCCAAAGTGCGCAAAGTGTTTGGCAACAACTTGTTCGTGGAGGGATGGGCGCTTTACTGTGAGGAGTTGATGTGGGAGCAGGGCTACACCGATGATTTGCGGGTTCGGCTGTTCCAGTTGAAGGATTTGGTCTGGCGTGCGGTGCGGGTCATCGTGGATGTCGGGCTTCATTGCAAAGGGATGAGTTTCGTGGAGGCTGTCCAATGGCTCGTTCAGGAAGCCCACTTAGAACGCGCCAACGCCGAAGCGGAAGTCCGCCGCTACACCGCTTCACCGACGCAACCTTTGTCCTACTTGACAGGCAAGCAAGCCATCCTGCAGTTGCGGGAGGAAGTGCAACGACGGGAAGGCAATCAATTTTCGCTGCGCCGCTTCCACGACCGATTGCTGCAAGCAGGCGGATTGCCCATGCCTTTGGTGCGGGAGTTGGTGTTGGGCGAATTTAGTCGTGGCTGATAGCCACTCCAACAAATCGTCAGGTCGGCAAATCGGCAGGTCGGCAGGTCGTGGCAAGTTGGTCGCGGCTGAAATTTGGTCATGGCTGCAAATGGTCGTGCAAATTGGTCGTGGCTAATAGCCGCTCCAACAAGTCGGCAGGTCGGCAAATCGGCAGGTCGCGGCTAATAGCCGCTCCAACATTGCTGCCGTTTTCATTCGCTACTCGCCATTAGCCACTCGCTGCCGTTTTCTGTCGCGGCTAATAGCCGCTCCAACATCGGCTCATTGGTCATTGGCTTATCGCCCCATTGGTCATTGGTTCATTGGTCATTTGCCCCATTGGTCATTGAGCCATTGGTCATTGGACATTGCGCCATCGGTCATTTTTCGGCATAGCGCTCTTCTTTCCAGACATCGCCTCGCATGTGATAGCCTCGTTGCTCCCAATAGCCGGGCTTGTCGTCCGCCATCAATTCCAGACCGCAAAGCCACTTGGCGCTTTTCCATCCGTAACGGCTGGGGACGAGCAAACGAAGCGGGTAGCCGTGTTCGGGCGTGAGGGGTTGACCGTTGACCGCCCAGACAAGCATCCCGTCGTTAAGCACAACTTCCAAGTCCAAGTTGGTCGTGTAGCCGTCGCAGGAATGCGCCATGAGGAAGCGGGCGTCGGGTTTGGGTTTCGCCAGCGCTAACACATCCCGCGCCCAAACGCCTTCCCATTCGTCATCCAAACGGCTCCAGCCCGTGACGCAATGGAAATCGCAACGGCGACGGACGACAGGCAGCGAGCGAATTTGCTCATAGGTCAGGCTCACTTCGTTTTCCACCAACCCGAAGATGCGCAGGCGCCATTGTTCTAAGTCCACCTGCGGCACGCCCATAGAAAGCATGACGGGAAAGGAGCGGACGACCCGCTGGCGAGGCGGGAGGCGATGCCCTTGCTCGCTCATCGGGATGACCTCCTTTGCGACGGCGATGATGTCGCTTTGGGAACGAAAGCGGCTTGCGCTTTCACTTTAACGCACAACGCCAAAAGGTGCGTGCGGGCATAGAAGCGGTCACTTAGTCGCTGTCGCAGTGCCGTCAATTGCCTCGTCCATCTCAAAGCATTGGCGCGCTCCCAAGCGGGCAGGAAGGAGGCGGCGTCTTTCAGGCATCGTTCCGCTGCTTGGCAGAATTGTGCGGTGCGGTCAAGGTTTCCCTCGTCCAGCGACAAGCGGGCGGCGTCCAAATAATGCGCCGCTGCCCATAAAAGGGCGCGCCCAATGATTTGCGCCCTTCGGTTAAGGCGTTCATCGGTGGGACTTTGCCAGAGCATCATGAGTGGGGCTTGCCCATCGGCTGGCAGGTGAGCGAGGGCATCGGCAAATTGATGGGGCGGTTGGGTTTTCAATTGTTGGGCGGCTTGCTGCCACCGTTGGGCTTGACGGGCGGAACGAAGGGACGGCGAAGTGGCGATGCAACCGATGCTCCCACCAATCCCAATCAGAAGCGCCCAGAAAGTAAGGCGACGGAAAAGATGGCGAAGGGCACACCTTCTCACGGCGTTGGTGCTGGGAGGGTTCGTCGTTTTTCTCTGGCGCATCGTCACCCATCTCCGTCTCAAAAACTTGCCGCTGGAGAACCGCCCCGTCGCCGTCATAGATGCGGGACACGGGACAATGCTGGCGGAAGGGATTTTAGACACAGGGGCAACGCGGTTTGGTTTGCGGGAAGCCGATTTGGTGATGGATTTAGCCGAGCGATTGCGACGGGCATTGGAGCAACGGGGTTGGGTTGCCATCCCGACCCGCGACAGCGCCGCCACGCCCTTGACCCTCGCCCAACGGACGGCGTTGGCGCAACAAGTTGGGGCGGATGTCTTCGTCTCGTTGCACCTGAACAGTTCTCCGTCGCCTTCCCCGCAGGGCGTCAGCGTGTTTTACTGGCATCCCGAAAGTGAGCCGTTGGCGGCATTGTTGCAACGGCGATTGAGCCAGCGGTTGCGGTTGCGGGATCGGGGGATTGAGCGGGCAACCTTCACCGTTTTGGTGACAGCGACGATGCCATCGGTATTGGTGGAGTTGGGTTTCTTGTCCAACCCGAAAGAAGCGCAACGGCTCAGCGACCCTGCTTTTCGGGCGCAAGCGGCGGAAGTGATGGCGGAGGCGTTAGGCGAATGGTGGGCGAAAAGAGGCGAGGAGCGGCGATAAAAAGGGAGGCAGGAGCGTCGGGTCATGCCGTTTCGTCGGTGCCCCTTTGGGCACAAATGCGCTCTTGGGCGCATAGCCGGGGTTCGGCGGTGACGCCGACCGCTCCTGCCGTCCGAGCGCAATTATGGCGTCGTCATCATTTGCTGCGCAAGGGCTTGCAAGCGGGCGATGCGCTCTTCCGTCGGCGGGTGAGTGCGAAAGAGGTTGACAAACCAATTTCCTGACCCACCCGCATCGCCGAAGGGATGGACGATGAACAGGTGAGCCGTTGCTGGGTTCGTTTCCATCGGGGCAAGAGCGACGCCGCGCTCCAACTTCGCCAACGCCGATGCCAGCGCCAACGGCTTCCCGCTGATGACTGCCCCACCTTCATCCGCTAAAAACTCGCGGGCACGGGAGATTGCCAACTGAATGAGCAAAGCGGCGAGGGGCAAAACGATGATGCCGACTAAGATGCCGATCAACGCCAGCGGGTTGCTCCCCCGCTCGCGGTCATCGCTGCCCCACGCACCGAACCAAAGGAAGAAACGGGCGAAATCCGCCAGCACGGCGATTGCACCCGCCAAAGTGGCGGCGACGACCATGATGAGAGTGTCGCGATGCTTGATGTGGGCAAGTTCGTGGGCGAGGACACCTTCCAATTCGTCGCGGTTGAGCATCCGCAAAATGCCTTCCGTGACGGCGACGGCGGCGTGGTTGGGGCTACGCCCCGTCGCAAAGGCGTTGGGCGTTTCGGTCGGGATGAGGTAAACGCGAGGCTTGGGGATGCCCGCCCGTTGCGCCAATCGCGCCACGATGTCATGCAACTCTGGCGCTTCCCATTCCGAAAGTTCACGGGCGCCCTGCATCGCTAAGACAATGCGGTCACTGAAGAAGTAAGCGACGAAGTTCATCATGCCTGCCAACAACAAAGCGATGAGCATCCCTTGCTGCCCGCCGACCATTCTGCCAAACATCACGAACAACACCGTCAGCGTGCCCAGCAAAAGCAGCGTCTTCAGTTGGTTCATCGTCTCCTTCACCGGCGCTCTTTTCAGCGCCACGAAAATTTTGCCACGCAGCCTTACCGACGCAAGCCTTCCGAAGACGGGACAAAAGGTTGGGCGACTAAAACGAAGTCGGTGGAAGCCGACGGAAAAGAGCCCACTTCAATGGGCTTTGTCAGCGTCGCCCGCCATTCATCGGTGGGTCAACTTTGTGGAAGCCTTAGTTGCCCGATTCTGCGACTGGTTACAACTCCACGAAGTAAGTTTCCACGGCTAAGTCAATCAATTCGCGGGTGAGGTGATACTGCCAACCCATGTAGTTGCAGTAGTCGCGGGCTTGCATGAGCAAGTCGCGGGGATGGACGGCGCGGAAGCCCCGTCCCGCTTGCTTGTAGTGACGGTCAATGAGGTAGTCAAGGATTTCGGGTTCGTAAGTGAAGCCCATCTTTTCGGCGACGCGACGGAAAATCTCGCGAAACTCTTCTTCGTTGGGGTCGCCGACTTCAATCTTGTAGCGAATGCGGCGCAGGAAGGCTTCCTCCACGAGGTCACGGGGCGCCAAGTTGGTGGAGAAGATGATGAGGACTTTGAAGGGGACGACAATCTGTTCGCCTGTCTGCAGGGTGTAGAAGTCAATGCCCTTCTCCAGCGGGACGATCCAGCGGTTGAGCAAGTCTTTGGGATGGACGCGTTGGCGCCCGAAGTCGTCAATCATGAAGACGCCCCCGTTGGCTTTCAACTGGAAGGGGGCGTTGTAGAACTTGACGATGGGGTCGTAGGAAAGTTCCAGATGCTCCATGCGCAATTCGCCCCCGACGACGATGAAGGGGCGTTTGCACAAAACCCAGCGACGGTCGGCACGGGCTTGAAGGGACTCATCAACGGGGATCGGTTCGTGGTAGGCGGGGTCAAAGAAGCGAATGATTTGCCCCCGCACTTCCAACGCGTAAGGCGCCAAAATGCCACCCCGCAACGCCCGCGCAAACCGCTCGGCGATGGAAGTCTTTCCGTTGCCAGCGTTGCCATACAGGAACATGGACTTGCCTGAGTTGAAGGCGGGTCCGAGTTTGCGGATGAGCCGCTCGTTGACGACGAGGTCTTTTAGCGTCTCCCGCAACAGTTGCTCCGTGATGCCTTCCCAAGGCACTTGGTAGCGCTCCAAGTAGTCGGTATAGACGGTGATGGGGACGGGGGCGGGACCGACATAGGCGCTCTGTTCCATGACCTCTTTGGCGCGGGTGATGCCTTTGCCTGTCAAGGCGTAAATCCACTGGGTCGCAAATTGACTCAAACCCCGCCGCACTTCCAGCAACTCTTCTTCCCGCAGGAACTTCAGGACTTGATCCACGACGCCGAAGAAGGGCAACTTCAAAGCATCGGCGAGTTCGCTGCCTAACAGCGTTCCCCGCACATAAAGCGTCTTCAACACCAAGTCGGCGAGGAAGTCCAAACTCAAGCCCGTCTCTTCCACCGTTTCGGGTGCGGGCGGAAGTTCGGGAAGTCCCTCGCCCACCTTCACCGTCGCCTTCTTTTGCTGCTCCGCCGTCATCGTCATAGCATCCCACCCTCCTTTTGTTTCGTCGGCGTGGCTTGTTGTGGCGTTTTGCGCCAGCACCATTATGCAATCGTCGCCGTCACTTCGGTGTTAAAGGAAGCCTCTTGGGCGTCATCCGAAGCGTCCCGTTCCCGAAGGCTCACAAGGATTTCCTGACGGACTCGTTCGTCGTTTTCCGACCAAAGGGCATCTCGCAGCGCTTTCAAGGCATCGGGCGTGCCGATGCGTCCCAACGCCCACGCCGCATGTTCCCGCACAATCGGGTCAGGGTCGTCGCAAAGCAAACGAATGAGCAAGGGCACGGCTTTTTCCTCCCGCAAGTTGCCGACCGCCACGCAGGCGTTGCGCACCAATCCCGACCGTTTCGCCCGCTTGAGGGGACTGCCCTTGAACCGCTGCCGAAATTCGTCTTCCGTCAAGGTGAGCAATTCCAGCAGTTCGGGCGCTGACCAAGGGTGAGGTTTGAAAGCCTCCTCTTCGGTCGGTTTCGCCTTTCGGTTCCAAGGGCAGACTTCTTGACAGATGTCGCAGCCAAAGACCCAAGTGCCGATGAGGGGGCGCAATTCTCGCGGGATGCTCCCCCGCAACTCAATCGTCAGGTAAGAGATGCACTTGCGGGCGTCCAGTTGATAAGGTGCGACGAATGCCCCCGTCGGGCACGCCAGCAAACAGCGTTGGCATTTGCCACAATGGTTGCGCTCAAAAGGTTCGTCGGGCGCAAGGGCGACATTGACTAACAGTTCGCCGAGGAAAAGGTAGGAGCCGAGTTGCGGGTTGATGAGGCAGGTGTTTTTGCCGATCCAACCTAAACCCGCTTGCACGGCAGCATCCCGCTCCAAAATCGGACCTGTGTCCACATATGCCTTGCCTTTCACCCCATCGCCCAGCAACGACCGCAAGTAATCCAGCAACGCTTCCAACTTGCGCAAAAGGACTTCGTGGTAGTCCATGCCCCACGCATATCGGGCGACTTTGCCCGTCGGTGTCGTGGCGGACGGCAGTTGCTCATCGGGCACGAAGTAACTGATGCCAGCGACGATGACTGATTTCACATCGGGCAAGATGAGGCGCAAATCGCCCCGCTTCTCTTTGCCCCGTTCCATGTAAGCCATCGCACCGTGAAAGCCTTGCTCCAACCAGCGCAAAAAATGCGGGTAGGTGGGCGGCGTCTCAGGTGTCGTGATGCCGATGAGGTCAAAGCCCAACTCGTTGCCCCGTTGCTTCACCAGTCGGGAAAGGTGTTGTGGCGAGAAGTCGGGCATGCGCCTTCACCGACGCAGATTGTAGCGCCCGATGCGGAGCGTGGCAGAGTTGATGCCGAACGAAGTTGATGGGCGAAAGTCAACGGAAAATGCCCAGCGGAGGTGGTCACGATGGCTTGGCTTTACTGCCTGAACACCAGCACCATTCAGCCTGCGTCACTGCCCGAAAAAATCAAGGTCGCCGCTCAAGCGGGCTATCAAGCGATTGAACTTTGGTTCGCCGACATCCGCAACTATCAGAACACGGGTGGCTCGCTGGACGACATCGCCAAGATGCTACAAGACAACGGGTTGCAAGTGCCCAGCATGATTGCCCTGCACGGTTGGATGGACGCCCACAGCGACGCTTATGTGCAGGCGATGCGAGAGTGCCGCGAATTGCTTTCCATCGCCGCCAAGTTGGGCTGCCAGCGGGTCGTCGCTTCGCCGTCCATGCGCTTTGAGGCGGCACCGCTGGATGTGGACGAGACGGCAAAACGATTCAGCGAATTGCTGAAGATCGGGCACGAAATCGGGGCGTTGCCGATGATGGAGTTTCTCGGTTTCTCGCCGAAAGTTTCCCGCGTGGATCAGGCATGGGAAATTGTCAAGCGGACGGGCGATCCCGATGCGACTGTCGTCCTTGACCCGTTCCACCTTTGGCGGGGCAATTCGTCATTGGCGGATGTGCCCGATTTGACGGGAGAGCGCATCGGCATCGTCCACTTCAACGATGTGCCTGCGGGTGTTGCGAGGGAATTGGCGGGCGACGAGGTGCGGGTGATGCCCGGCGACGGGTCTTTGCCGTTACGAGAGTTCCTTGCCGAGGTCAAGCGGCGGGGCTATCAGGGCGCTTTGTCGCTGGAGTTGTTCAATCGGGCTTACTGGCAAATGAACCCTTACGAGGTCGCCAAAATCGGCTTGGAGAAGATGCAAGCCATCGCAGAAGCGGTGTAAAAAGGGACACGGGACAAGGGGCATGGGACAAAGGTCTCTGGGTGCGGAGCGAATGGCGGACTGCCTATTTGCCCCTGCTTAGGCGACCTGCCATCCTTGCGGGACGAAGAGGCGGGCGAATTGGTCAATGGCGTATCGGTCGGTCATGCCTGCGATGTAGTCGCAGACGAGCCGAGCCAACTCTTTCTGCGAGAGGGATTTTTTGTCGGGCGGACCGAGGGGCAGTTCGTCGGGATGCTGCATGTAG
>Ga0209670_101113_pt1 | contig 13224 bp, 15 predicted proteins | sample PerSpoBPS_BMetaG_FD_184741 | JGI IMG/M metagenome (GOLD analysis project Ga0209670, IMG submission 184741) | Thermal spring microbial communities from Yellowstone National Park, Wyoming, USA - Perpetual Spouter B (PS_B) MetaG (SPAdes) (version 3) | ecosystem: Environmental > Aquatic > Thermal...
TAGCCGAGAGCGTGAAGGAGCTGGGTTGATCCCCAAAACTTCAAGCTCGGATAGCTCTGCCGAGCCTCTTGATCTCCACCCTTTTCAAGTCGCCAACCATCAAACGTACTTCGCCGGGTTCGCCTTGGAATACTGTGGAGAATAACTCTGACCGTCAAAACCTTATCCACCTTAAAAGTATCTGAATGGTTATAAATAGCGTGAATCCGATGATTATCATCAGCTTCGTCTTCCTTATCTCATTACTGATCTCTTCTGTGGCTCTCTCCATCTCCTGCATCAACTTCTCCAACCTCTCCTCAAACCGTTCTAACTCCGCATCGGAGACCTCCAAAGCTTTCGCCTTCAACATGACTACCGTCCTTGCCTCAATTGTCCCCTTTGTTGTGTAGTTGGAGTTCTGGCTCATGCTCCATCGTCTCCCTTGCTGGTCGGCACCAACATGCTGAAAAGTGCTGTCTTGCCCTCTCCAACCGAGAGAACCATACGAGAACCGTGTTGTAGTCAAGGCCTATCAACTGCCTGCACTTGGGGCTGTGGAGCAGATGCTTCAAATAATTGTAGAAGCCGTCCTTTTCGTAGTTGATGATAAATCTTTTTCCGTCATTCAACACGTGCCACGCGTCCCAAGGCCTGTTGGCTACTAACTCCATGAACTCTTCATGTTCTGAAAGGCGGAAACAGGGACAGGCCCTCAACCCGACCATTCCTTTTCACCTCTCAAAACGCCTCAACAGCTCTTCGTAACTGATGGTCTCACCTGAACCTCGCAACCCAACCAACATATGCTCAGGCTGATAATACCCAACTGGACAATCTTCCGTGTAGCATCTCCACCACCAACCCTTCTCGTCGTGGACTTTAGGCCTGTTCGGAAACTTTGAACCACAGAAGGGACATAGCTGATCCTTAACTATTCTGATGAAAGGCGGTAGTGAATCCGGTGCTCTAATACGGATCATTTCTCAATCACCCTGTCGAAACATTCATGGCAATAGATCAAAGGCTCCCCATATTCTGTCTCGGCAAAGACCGCATGCTGGTCGCAAATGTCCCTGTCGCACCTCGTGCACTCGTATAAGGCGTCAGATTCACAGACGTAGCAGGACCGGTGCCGATCTATCAGATCGAAGAACAGCAAATCCAGATTCTCGGTCAACAGTATCACTATCTCTTTGAACTTAGGGTACTGTCAAGTTGGTATTACCTCTTCTCCTCCAGCCCTAACGACGTTATGTGTTGCTACAATTGCAGTTACTAACTCTTCTGTTGTTCCTGTTACTGAAACTCTCATAGTATGTATAGAAGTAAGTCATTCCAAGCTTAGGCCTGTTGCGAAGAGAGTGACAGAAAAGAGCTTCTCGAGAGGAGGGTACCTGGGATCGTAAATTGGAGAAAGAGTCCAGTACGGCATCCAATGACGGGTATCGTGGCCAAAGCACCTATTCTGACAGCCAACTTTTAAATTTTGGTGATGGGTGCGATAATTATGCGACCACGACGAGTCTTACGCGTTGGTACTTCCGATCTCGCGCTACCCGTTGACGGGCTGATCCGAAAATAAAAACCGAAATGGCGAGAGCTGGCTTGTTGGTCTGCTCCCGACAGATTGCGAGTAAGGCTAATTTTCGTTGAGTTTGAGTATGAAGTGCGGAAGCGTTTATGTGGTTAACTTGATATCAACCAAGCTGCGCAATAAAATATTTTATGAAGTTTTATAAAGTTTTATGTTTATCATGACGTTTCTGATTTTAAAATACAAATTTGAGCGGAAGACGTAGTCCTGTTGGTTGCATCAAGTTGTCACCCTTTCGCCAAACTTGTCCGCCTTCTTGAGGAACCACTTCGCCTTATTCCCAGGCTTCCTCTCCCTTTCCAATACTTCCAGCGCGACCAGGTGCTCCAGAGCCGGCCTCACGTGCTTGAAGTCCTTAGGTGCCCAGCCCCTCCTCAGAAGCTCCTTCGCCACGTCGCTGGCGCTCCTCCACTCGTCGAAGAAGCCCTCCAGGGCCAGCCTGATTATCCTTCCATATAGCTCGTCTTCAGAGACCTTAACGTACTCATATTTCCTCTCGTAGACTATCCTTGGGACAGAGCACTCTATCCTGACCTCTGGTACCTTGGTTAGGATTGAGCGGACCAGCTGCTCAAGGGCCTCTACCCTGTGCTTGAGTTCTTCGATCTCATTTTCGATGTTCATTCGATATAGCTACCCAAATCGTAAGAAATAAGTTCTGAAGGCCATGTATAGTCGAAAATTTATATACGGTCTTCAAGTGGATATAAACAGCTTTGTCCATCATATAGTTCAAATGATTTTGCCTTTCTAGATTTGATTTTATCGGTTGTTTTTCGCGTAAATGTCGCATGGCTTCTTTTTTCTTCTAGTATACAATAGGAAGCGGTTAGCAGTCGACTTTCTATTTTGTAATTACAACTTACGTCATCACCCTCACACGACAGGTGTATCCTCAACTCTTCTACAGTGGTCCTCCTGCATACGAGCCTCCCCACACCGTACATTTGTCATTGTCCTCGCATCTGTTGAATATAAACCATAAGTTCACGTGACCTCTATCACATCATGCACTAATAGTGTAGTTCTACCATTCAACTTCGTTACAGTTGCCCTCGCCCTGAACCTCCTACCCTTCTTTATCAGCTCCCTGGGACCGTTGTAAGTAGAGGGCTCAAGCCTGGCCCTGAATTTGTCGTCCACAAGAACCGCGGCGAATCCCGGGTATACCTTCTCGACCTCCACCGTCACTATCCTTCCTTGCGCTTTCGCCGCGACCGGCCTTGACCTCAGGGCCGCGGCCGTGACGTACATATCGCCGACCTTCTTCACCAGACCGCCCCTCACGAGCCTCGCGAGGCTCCTCCTAACGACGTCCGGGCTGTAGTCCTCGCCCAGCTCTTTCAGGAGCTCTCCGAACGTGGCCCCTCTATCCCCTGCCTTTAACAACAGCATGTAGAGGTGCTTCCTGCAATGGTAGAGCTCGCTGCTCGAAGGGCCCTCGTCCTCAATCTCCTCTGACTCTATCGGCCTGATCTCCTCAACGGTATCAGAGGTTGGGGCTGACTGCGCGGGTGGTAGCTCTATGGATAGCCCCTCCTCGGCCACGCTTTTCTGCTCCTCCCGCTCAGCCCTGTGTCCCCGATCCTCGTTTTCTATCTCTTTTGCAAGCTCTTCTCCCCCTCCTTTCCTCCATGGCCATAGCATCCTTGGCTGAGGCCTTAGTCGGGACTAGTCGAGAGACTAATCATGTATGCTATCCAGCAGAGTACTGCAATTTTATGTAAACTTTTGTTAAGCTGAACTAAGGGAGTTGAGGAGTAAGTGTAAATCTTCGACAGTCAGCGGTCTCTTTATCCCTATGATGTATTGTAAACCATTATGCCACACGACGGCCATTGGACTGGGGCCGAAGAGTTTACGCAGCTCTGGGTCTCCGTACTCAGCCTCCGGAGATACTACTGCCACGAAATCTCTGGTTCTGACCACGTACTCCTTGGGAGGATTGTTTAATCTCCGCAAATATTCTTCAGACGGTGCGAATTTTGGGTCGAACGGCGCAATCTCAATTGTTATATTCGCAAACCTGTAGTCTTTCACACCCCTGTCACTGTATGTGATTATAACAACCAAGGGACAGCACTTGTAGTAAACAGCACTGAGCTTTATTCCATCAGGGATGTGATGCGGAATCAGCATATTGTAACCATGAGACTTCATGATATCCCTCAATTCCTCTAGGGAAACCTCTCTTGCCTGAAGCATGAACGCCTCATAGAGTGGGGGAACAGCAGCCACCTCCTCCTTCCCCTTCATATCGTTCACCTGCTGGAGGTAATGAAATCCAAATACTAAGGCTGACAAATAAAATATCATTATTAGAAGCAATAAAATCCTCCCCACTTCTATCCACCACCAGCCGCCGTAAATTCGCAGTTATCTGCACAGTCAGCTCTCCGTATAGGCTGAACGGAGTAAGGGTTGTCTGCGTAAGCAATATGTCTATCCCAATACGGCCAGCTCCGCCCGGCATATCTGGTCAAATCTTTGAAATGGGACCCATCTATTCTTATTCTTGAGTCTGTTGTTTCTACAAAAGCTTGTAGATCCACCGGGATATATGGAAATACGTCGCAGGTTGTCTGAGGGGTACCGGAATCTACTCTCAGTATCCATCGTTCTGGGAATTGAGAGGACTGAGCGTAGACGATTGTATATGAGTGCCAGCTACCTGCCGCAGGGCCAGGATTACCTGAAAAATGTTGATGAGTGTAGGAGCCTCTTCGGGATACACATTCCCAATAGTAAGTGATGTGGGTCGGGTGAAACAGACTATTGGTCTTATCGTAACCCACCTGCAGCCAATAACCATAGGTATATGATAAAATTACTGTGACCCACTGAAACATTGTTGTCAATGCCGGAACTTGGGGGTTTATAGTATAGATTTTACCATTTACACCCCATGGAGCCATGATCTCTGTACCAGCATAAAAGTATCCCGCGTGCCACCTCGTGAACAGAGCATCAGTCGATGAAAGCACGTTAACAAATAATAAGAAGAAAATCAGTACCGTTGAAACTGCGAATATCAGTTCATTGTGGAGCTTTCTCAACGCTACAACTAAATGAGGTAACTTCTATATATATATCGTAGCGACATAATATTGCGTATGTAGAGAGAAATGCTTACCTTTAATTTTAGCATCCACTAGTAACGTTGGGTGTTAACAGTTTATCTGACTCCGCTGCTACTAGCTCGGCTATGATTGTCTTACCTAAGGCCGTCGGTAGGACCACAAGTGTGTTGGCCTGTGGAGACCTCTTAACCATCCTCCTCTGATACTCTCTGTCCTCTAGGGCTTTTTCCCTCACCATCGGGTTCTCGACGTAGCTGGCCCTAGGTGCCGAGCCTTGGGTGCCGAGAGCTCCCCCCTCACCTTCAGTATGTGTTTGCAGACGGTGTGCCTGTAGGTGTAGTGGGGGCATGTGCAGCTCCACGTCCCGTCGTCGCTGAGGGTGACCGTGTACTCGACCCCATGCTTCGTCTCGCTCGGCACCCGCCTGCTCTAAAAAGGCTTTATGGCCCTCATGCGATAGAGATATTGATCCGAGGAGATCCTATATTGAAGCGATCTTCAGTATAACTGAGCGGTGATGCCTGCGAAGAAGGCCAAGGCGAAGAAGGCACGGGCTAAGACCAAGGCGAAGAAGCCCGCAAAGAAGGCCGTAAAGAAGCCGGCGGCTCCGAAACCGGAGGCCGCTCCTGTAGAGAAGCCTGCCGGAGAGGAAGCTACCGCCTGAAGCCTGAGCCGTCCTCAAACAACCTGCTTTTTTATTGGAGTCCGCCAGCCCTTTGGCAGGAAGGTTCAGGAGCTATTGTCTAGACCTTACTGCGATTCTGATCGATGCGGTCGTGTAGGCCTTCACGCCGTCGATTGTCATAGATGGATGACCCTGCACCGCCGCCGTCAGGTAAACCGTCAGCGTGTAGTTTCCGGGAGGTAGCGGCTTTCCCTTCTCAGCTCCCCTGCTGTAAACCAGCGGAACCTCCATGGTTTCCGTGTGACTCTCTCCCGGCGCAAGCCTGAGGTGTAGCGGTGCTATCATAAGATATCTCTGGAATCCCCTGTCGCTGTGAACGTAAACGATCGTTCCGGACTCGTCCCTTATTATGACCTCGAACAGTTGGCCTGCAAAGTATTCCAGCAGGACCTCTTCCGTTCCCGCGTTCCTGATGGTGGCTTTGAGGTGCATTGTCGAGCCTGGTGGGAATTCAACGCCGTCCACGGATATGTTCAGCACCAATATCCTCTCTGCTGTCTGTTGGACTGCCTTCCCAATGGTCTGCTGAGGCGTTTGTAGGGACTGGACCAACGCATAGCCTGTTACGGCGATCAATCCGGCAACCAACACCAACAGGATGAGCGACCAGTACCTCATATCATCTGAACGTTGCTGTGTTCTGGTAATTCTTGTTTTCTCAACCCTCCTTAGCCAGCTCTTTGAGCGCCCTGAGCGAGGTCCTGACGAAGTTCTCGTGGAACCTGAAAAGCTCCTGCACCTCTGAGGCCGTCGTCTGAGGCGCATGAATCCTTTCGGGATCGTGTTCTATCCTGTTCCGCAAATCCTGAAGGCGGATGAAATAGCGGGAGAACCTCCGGTCGACCCATCCATGCTCTGCAAGTAACCTGACCTTCTCGGTCATCTTCAGCTCCTTTCCGTCGGGGATCTTCGCGCTCAGCCCCTCAGCCTCCAGTATCAGGCTTATTGTGGCGTTGACGGCCTTATGTATCTCCAGTATCGCATCGTTCAAGTCCCCAAGCTCTATACGGGCCTTAGCGGAGGCTAGCTTGGAAATTATGGCCGAGCTCCTTTCATGAAGCCAAGGCGGAGTCCGTAGTTTGGGTTGGGGTAGCTCCACTTGCTCAGCACGACTTGGAGGAGCTGTCTGGCTCTGAGTCTCTTCTTGACTTGTGGGAGGCGAGGGCTCGGTCTTTTGCGTGCTCTCTTGAGTAGGGGACTGAGCAGTCGGCTCGGAGGGGCCTTGCGCCGTTTCTTCCGCTTTGGGTCTGCTTCGAATTGCGCGCGATTTGCGGGCCGAATATGCCGCGATGGCCACTCCTGCTATTGTTACTAACGCGATAGGTACCATCAGCATGAGAACTCCGAAAAACATATTCGTGTAGGTTGGCGTCCCCGGTCCGATCGGAACACCACCAGGGGGCACGGTCGGTCTGGTTGTTGTCGTTATGACCGTTGTTGCGGCGGTCGTTGGGCTTTCAGCTTTTTGCGTCATTGTTGCAAAAGTTTCCTTGGAAGGTTTGGGAGAAATTCTGAGAACGAGCCAGTTTTGCGCCTCTCCATTAGGGTAGAGATATTCGATGACAAAAGCCATATATCGTGGTAGTTCACTGTATGACTCGTCAATGTCGATCGCGTATTCCTTACCTGACTTAATTGTGGCAGATGGGTATTTGTATGGTCCACAGGCAACGTAAAGGACGCTCTCAGGATATACTTCGTTGCTCCTACAAGGCGCGTAGGACTTAAGGATTATATCCCAACTTTGAATGTTCCTAATCTTTATTAGCCCACTAAGACGGACGAAACTAGATTTATCTCTAGTTAAAGACAAATTATACCGTAATTCAAGTGGTAACTCCTTTGTTTTAATGCGAAGATACGGGCCAACCCTTATACTGCCTTCCTTCCGATGCGATCCGAAGGTAACAATGTAATGAATTGCAACACGTGGGAAACAGTTATGAACAAAACCGGGCCTGAGCTCATAATAGGCTTCCGCCTTGACCGTGAACCGTCCTTCAAGGGATTCGCCACCTTTTAGTGCATTTAATCCTTGGGTGGTTTCATGGCTGAAACGGAAACACCACGGATATCCTTCAAAAACCACTTTGGTTATATTGAGGAGCCAACCAGAAGGTGCATCGCCTACCAGTAATTTATATGTGAAGGTATGGTTCTCTCCATGGATCACAAGCTTCGGAGCGGTAAGCTCTATAGTAACGGTCACACCTAGAATGTTGGAAACGGTTCTCTCCGTATAGTATTCTTGGGAGAGGGCATAAATGTCCACTACTTCGAGTTCGCCGATGTCTCCGTATGTAAGCGTCAAGCTGAGGAAAAGGAGAAGGACGATGATCCCTGCGATCACCACAACCCTAAGCATATCTGTCCTGCTTAGTTCTTAATAGGAAAACCATTACTTAAAGTCTCGGATGATCTCAACTATCCACAATTAACCCCGGAAGTATGCGACCTGTTTTTGGTCTCTCGGGCCCTTCGCTCCCGACGGTGAACGGCGAGGACAGGGGTCAGGCTGTGTCCCTGCGGGCTTCGGGAGGGAGGCCTTTCGGGCCTTCCTCCTGTCCCTATCGCTACCGCACTTCATGTTGCATCAGCTTTCAGCTGATGGGTTTGTCGGCCTCTTCCCGACGAGCCTTGCCACAAGGACATCGGCGAATGCCACGTTTGTCTTGAACCAGCCGAGGAATCTGCAATCCTCATCTACCCTTCGGCCGGTCCCTCTTGATGATCACGCGCCTCCTTTTGCCGCTCATCGGGTCTTCAACCACACTAGCCTTGCGGCGAGCTGACGCCGTTTGACCTTCGTCGATCCCTTCTGCGAAAGGGCCCCATTCCTCTTGGAGCAACTCACCGGATGAGGTGGGAACCTGGACGACCTTCGGAACCCTGACAGGACCGTCGATCACCGCCTTCAGCTCCACCACCGCCCCGTCCTCCTCCACCCTGAAGAACTTCATCGAGCCGGGCGTCAGGACCTTGGATTTGATGATCTCGACGGGATCGATCACGAGCGCCACCGACTTCGGGTAAAGGCGCTGGTAGTTCAGCTGCGTCGCGTAGTCTATCGCCGACATGAAGACCCCGATGCCCGGGTGGGAGTGGTACCAGCCGACGATGTAGAGGCCGGCCCCTGACAAGTGGAGGAGCTCCGTGAGCCTTGCCATCACTAACTCGTCGAGGACCACGTGCCCTAGCGACCCTGTCTGGTGTCCTTTGACTGCATATCTCACCAGCAACTCCTCGCCCCTCTCCCTGCCTATGAGAAGACCAGCCACCTCCCTCCTCGGGCTAGAGACCGTGTGCCTGATCACCTTGGCCAGTGCCGTCACCGAAATCCTTACAAGCAATTATCCCTGTTGCTCATTGAACCGAACGTTACTTAAGCGCTGAGGGGTGGAGCTCGTAATTGCTGATATCCTTTCGGTTCAGGGCCTACCGGAGCTAAATATCTCCAGTAACGTCCTCGAGGGCAGATGAGGGTCGAACCCGGTCTCATCCCCGTCAAAGACCTCCTGTTGAAGGCCCATTCCGGCGAGTGGTCCCTCTGGCTCCCGTCCTTCCAGAGGAGGTTCGTCTGGGACTCTGTTGACATCAAGGCGTTCTTGGATTCTCTCTTCAAGGGAAACCCCGTCGGGATACTCCTGCTCTGGAGGTCGAAGAATCCTGAGGACTCGGACCCTTTCGCCCTCAGGGTCCTCGTTGGAGAGGGTAAGAGCTCAGAGAACTACCTGATAGTGGACGGCCAGCAGAGGGTCCTCTCGCTCCTCCTTCTCCTGAACGGATGGCGTGTTAAGGTCGGCGACATGGAGTACACCAGGCAACAGATCTCGTTCAACCCTGCGAAGCACGTCCTTGAAGTGGGAAGGAGGGGCCTCGACCTCTCCGAAGGGGTGAGGGCCCATCTGGGCCTCGAGGACGTGAACGCACTGAAGAGGAAATATGCAAGTGAATACGTCGACAGGCTCCTCGGCCTTTGCGATAGGATAGCATCCTATAAGATCCCTGCTTACTTCATTGATCTTGACGACGAGAAGAGTCCTCTTGAGAAGGCCGCAGAGATCTTCATCTTAGCCAACAGGGCAGGCCAGAGGATAACCAACGTCGAGCTGATGCTCTCCTACGTCTCCGGAGTCTTAATACCTGAGGCATCCTTGATAATCAGGCATGCATGTGATGTTCTTCAGGCGGAGTTCAAAGATCTCGACATCAATGCCCTGATCAGGTACTCCTTCGGCGTCGGTTTGGATCGCAAGCAGAGGCAGATAGACGACGTGGAGAGGTTCAGGTCCGCCGTAAGGGGCCTCGCTGCCCAGGTGGATTTGACTGGGAGAAGCGTCCTCAGCAGGGCCCTCGAGGAGACAGTCCCCTTCTTCAGGTCCGCGATAGGGCTGGTAAGGAGGTGCATAGGGAACGCTGCGCCTTTCTTCCTCACGACACAGCTCTCTTTGGTGGTCCTCGCGGCTTACATGCACTCCAGAGCGTACAGGGATCCGGGAAAGGTCCCGGAGGCTGACGTCGAGACCGTAAGGGACTGTCGTCCTAGTGAACTTCCACGGATACTACTCGGCCAACCTTCCGGAGGGCTCCAGAAGGGCATAGAGACAGTCAAGGATTCGAGAGGGCCGTTCCCCTTCGATGACCTTCTCGCGAACATCAAGGAGACAGGAGAAGCGCAACTATAATAAAACGTGAACTTGAAGAAGTTGAAGTGCGTAGAAGAGTTGGTAACTGCAATTGCAGCAACGCATAACATCATCAGGGCAGGAGGAGGGGAGGTAATACCAACTTATAAGTACCAGAGTACGAATCAGAAGTGATATATCTGAGCGTTTTTCTCTTCTCTACCGAGGCTGTCCAGACGGACAGCCTCATGGGAGACCGGGCCGCCAGGATAGGCGGCTGCGGTGTCCCAGTCCCTAGGGCAAAACCCTGGGGGCGCTGGGAGAGGAATTGGGAGCACCGACGAAAGCCGGCGCGGCACCGCCGCGTCGTGGCCTCCCGGATGAGGGAGGTGGTGCTCCTGGACCTCTCCCGGTCCGAAGGGAGCCTCCCCTGGGGGGATGATGGGTAGAGCAACCCATCCTCCCTCTTCCGAGGAGGGACGGCGGGAATTGGCGCCCGCCCGTAGCCCCAGGATGCCGGGGCAGCAGGGGAGCCCCGGATGGGAGGGGCAGAAGGGGCGCCCCGAGGAGAGCGAACGCCCTAAGCTCTCCCGGAAGACAGAGGAAGGGCAGAAGGAAGAGAAATCAGAAGACAAAGAAAAATGGAGCCCATAGACGCAGATGCCATCCCCGGGTCAGAATCCCGGAGCCCTCAATCACGCTATTGAGGGCTGGAGACCGGGGGTGGGGTTACGCCGGGACCCTTCCCCAGCTCCATAAGGGATCCCGGACGTTCGGCGTGGCGGCCGGCGGGTGTCCCGCGTCGCCCTCGTGGTTGCGGGGGCGTTGTGAGGGCCAGATTACCTCCGTGGTTGCGGGGGTAGAGGGCTGGGTGGCCCTCCTGGCCCGCCTACCGTGTGGGTGGCAGGGCTAACCGCCGACCTCTCCAAATTGGAGGGGGAAGTGGGGCAGATGAGGGGGTTCCCTCTGGTTGGAGGGTTCCTTCGAGCCCCTGCCGCCAGCAGACGGTCCGGGGACCGCGGCCCCGAAAGAATACCCCGGGTGGGGGGCTAGCGGTTCTCCGGGCACTTGATGAATTCTGACGATTACTGGATAATTACTGGATGCGCTTCCTCACCAAATCCCCGGGCAAGGCCGGCCTCCCGGGCTAAACGGGGGATGTGCATCCCGGGGAGAATGGCGCGGCGTGCAGGGGTCCCCCGGTGGTGAGGGAGCGGAGCGGGACGATCTAGGCACTCTGTCCCATAGGATCCCGCGGGTCCTATTGGGATGGAGAGATGAATAATTCAGATGAATCAGACGTTCAAAAAAGCAAGAAATTTAGAAGAACCGATCGTTCCATGAACCGATCGACAGTTATAGCCGATAACACGTTGATAACCTCCTCCCCTCCAAACCAACCTCCAGATTTTTTGAAGCCACCGGCCCTGCTCGGGGTTACAATCCCCGGGCGGGGCCGGTAGGCTCCGTCTGGGGGTTGGCTCCGGGCAGGGTGGGCGCGCTGGGACCTTTCCCGATGACCCTCCTGGCCCAGCCCCGCGGGAGATAATCCCGCGGGGTCCGGTGGAGGCCGAGGGAGGGGTTTTAGGAGGTAAGGAAACATGTCCCGGGCCCCATCTTTCAGTCCGGATCCGGAAGGGGAGGAGGTCAAGAATATGAACAACATCACCAAGACGAAGAGAAAGGAAATCCCGCCTAGGGAGATAAGGATAAAGGTGTATAATAAAGTGATCGAACTTCACAGAAAAGGGTTGACTTACAACGAGATCAAAGACGAAATAGAACAAGAATACGGAATCAGACTCCCCATATCTACGATAGGCGGCTGGCTACGCGGAGAGCATAATCCATACAATGGGAGATATATTCCATCGCTCGAGCTCTTGGAACCTTCTGAGGATTTGGCATATATTATTGGCGTGGTCTGCGGTGATGGACACGCTGAGGTGAAGAAAGGCAATAAAGGTCGCCGCCATTTCATATTTTTAGCGGCTAAGGACAAGGAGTTCGTTGAAGAGTTCGCCATACGTGTAGCTAGGGTGCTGAACAGACCACGGCCCAACGTGAGGGTTAACTCGAGAGGACTATATTACGTCCAAGTTGAGTCTAAGACGCTTTGCGAGTTGTTGAAGAAGCCAATTGACATTGAAAAGATCAGGAAATTCGTCGAACACTGCGAAAAGTGTATGGGAATGTTCCTGAGAGGCTTCTTTGACTCAGAAGGATGCATTAGCAAGGAGGGTTACATAACGCTCTCCAACACAGACTATGAGCTACTCACATATGTCCAAAGGCTTCTTAAGAGGTTAGGCATAGAGGCAACAGGGCCAAGACCCAAGAGACGACAAGGAACCGTGTTTCATGATCCGCGGACGGAGAAGCAATACTCAACAAACAAAGATGTATATGAGATCTACATTCGAACCTCCAGCAACATAAATTTCCACCGCCACATCGGCTTCACAATCCGAAGAAAGCAGATGCGACTTGAGGAGTACCTCAGAAGAAGAGAGCTACTTCAGGAGAACTAAAAGATTTAAACCCACCCCCCTTTTTCCCCTTTCATCATACTTACCAGTTCACCGCGTCTATGGGCTCCAGTCACGCATGGTTTTTTTAACAAAAAATAACTATATAAGTCACTAACTTCGTCTTCTGTTTTGGAGGAAGACCTTCAGGCAGTGCTCGCAACAGAAGTAGTAGGTCTTGCCACCGTACTCGTACCTGAACTTCGCCGTCTTCTCGTTTACCTCCATCCCGCAGACAGGATCCTTCACCATCGCCTGCTCAATCTCGGACCTAGTAATATGCCTCTCTCCAAAGTGAAGAAACCGATTACATTGCCCGTCTGCTCGGCTGAGAGAGTTCGCGAGTGGTGACGGAGATCACTGCCCTGAGTTCAGCTTCCGAATCTCTTCTCGACAATAGAACGAACGTCGACGTCGTTGACCTTGAAGCCGAGCGCCCTCAGCGTTCCGGCCAGAGCCTCCAACGTCCTCAAGACCCTCTCGGGCGTCACCATGCCCATGTTCCCGATCCTGAAGATCTTCCCCTTCGTCTTCCCCATGCCCCCTGCTATGTGCACGCCATACCTCTCCTTCATCGTCTTCGTGAGGTCCGCGTCCGTTATTCCGTCGGGCAACACACCGGCTATCAGCGTTCTCGACCTGAACTCGGGTGCAGGGAAGATCTCGATCCCCATCCTCTCCAGGCCCTCGTAGAAGGCGGCGGCGCCAGATGCGTGGTTCGCGAACCACC
>Ga0209670_101123_pt1 | contig 13082 bp, 8 predicted proteins | sample PerSpoBPS_BMetaG_FD_184741 | JGI IMG/M metagenome (GOLD analysis project Ga0209670, IMG submission 184741) | Thermal spring microbial communities from Yellowstone National Park, Wyoming, USA - Perpetual Spouter B (PS_B) MetaG (SPAdes) (version 3) | ecosystem: Environmental > Aquatic > Thermal...
TTTCTTCTCTCATAATTAAGTTCATTCCATAGCTTAGAGCAGTTATCTGCTAGCTTAAAAAGGATATTGAAATTATTATTGTCTTCAATTATGAATGTATTTGTTCTCTGCATTAGATATAAATTATTGTATGTATGATATTTAAGTGTATTTAGAATTCATCCCCGTCTTAAAAGGCGAGGCTTTCATTCTACTTGTAAGTGTGTTTATCAAAGCCTATAGGTATCTCATAACCCTCTTTCTTAATCCTTGCATTTATAACACGGCTAACCCTGAACTTTCTTATATCATTACGTAAATGATCAAATCCTATTATATACCTTCTACTAATATAATAGATATCAACCTCCCTTTTAGTGATCTCTGCAATCTCCATTGAGAAGTAATCTATCTCTACCCTCCTCTTGCTCTGAAAGGCTCTATTAAGTATTGAATATACCCTTTCATCAACCTGATCATGATATGGATGATACTTCCTTAGAAGGATGGTCTTCTGTATCTCCTTTGCCTGCTCCTCTGGCAGAGAGGTCTCTAACCTTTGGATTATTTTATCAACAACCCTGCTACTACTAACAAGCCTCTCTCCATACTCATCCAACTCCCATTCCTGATCTATATTAACTAGTAACCCTTCCTTGAATGCTTTAAGTATTATTAGAATAGTCCTTAGCTCAGATGTAGTAAGCCTAAGTTCATACATCTATATATATAGATGATAAATTTACATCATTTAAACTTTACAAATAAAATGAGCTTGTAATTTAGGGCTGGAGAAGTTAGAAAAATGAAAGTTCTACAATTAGCGATTAGCTCTACTCCTAATAGAATATATGCTTATCATTGCACCAATACCAACTGCTATACCAACTGCTATGCCTATTAGTGTACCCTGCTGGAACCCTTGCTCCTTAGCACTAACCCTAATAGCCTCCTTCTCAGCCTCTATAACAGGGGCATAGTTTACTGCATTTATATTTACTAAAGCACTACTCTTATGCCCCAGCATATCCTCTGCTATAACCTCTATTTTATGCTCTCCATCTATAAGACCCTTTGTATCTATAATGTAAGAGCCTGTAGCATCTACTACTGTTTTAGCATTTCCATCAACTGCTATAGCAACACTCTTTAAGTTCTGATCACTTACCTCATATCTAACCTCTAGCACTCCAGATACCTTGCTCATATCAGCAGGGCTTACTATACTTACTCTAGGTGGTGTATTATCAACCATTAACCTTAGCATGCTTTCACTTGAGTTCCCTGCATTATCATATGCATACACTCTTAACTCATGCTCACCATCACTTAACATGCTAGTATCTATGCTTATATCATGCTCATTCTCAATAACTTTACCATCTGGGAGTATTATGTTAAAGTTCTTCAATGTAGCATCCCTAACATCTATGCTAATGTTAAGTACTCCAGATACTAGATATGAATTACTATTTGTTGTTATTGTTGGTATACCCTTTACCTCTATACTAGGGGGAGTGTTATCCACATAGAATGTGTATCTATTTATAGATATATGCCCTACCTTATCTCTGCTAAATATGGTTAATGTATGTAATCCATCATCTAACTTTGTTGTATCTATGCTAATCTTAGCATTATTATTGCTTACAATTGAGGGCATGGAATCATCTATACTATATGATATATACTCTAGGTTCTCATCTCTAACATCTATGCTAAGATTGATTGAACCCTTAGCATAGTATGATGGTATCTTTACATCTACACTTGGAGGCTTTGTATCTGCTAGTATGGCTGATGGTTTAACCTCTATGCTTAAAGGCTCAGTGAATGAGTCTTTAGCATGTAATAGAGTATTATGCATCATTATTGTATAAATGCCAGGTGAGTTAACTGGAGCATAGACTACAGTTGAGTTCCTTCCATTGTTCTGTGCAGGGTAGAATGCACCTGAGCCAGCTATTGATCTTCCAAGCCAATCATTGCTAGGCCAGTTTATAAACTCTTTAAATACACCTGCTGGGACACTGCTTGCTACTATATCCCCCTTAGGATCTAGAACAAATACTGATAGACTGCTAAACTCATTCTTCCATGTTATCTTTATGCTTAAAGTGTTTACACTTGCATCCCTTACATTAAGATGGTAGTACTTCCACTCACCAGCATTATACCTTGAGAACATATCAAATGAACCTTGCATTAAAGCATTTGTATATAGTAAGTTTAATGGATCACCTTTGCTTTTTATATCACTTGCATTATTGTTAGAGATTGTAAATGGTACATCCTTGCTTGTCATATCCAATGGTACTATGAATGATACTGGTATATTGGTTACCTGCTTGCTACTCTCTATAGTTATGTAACCTTGGTATATACCCTCAACTGTATTCTCTGGTATGCTAATAGATGCCCTAAATGTAGCCTTACCATGTGGCTCAATGCTTAACCTTAGCTCATCTGCACCATTTATATTAAGCATATCCCATCTATCCCTCTTATAGTATGCTATGGTTAAAGTGTAATCGAATGCCTCACTATCCTTATCACTCATACCTCTCCAGAATGAGAATACCTTTGGTACCTGATAGATGCCTATGAGCATATTACCCTTTACCCTCTTGAATGGCTCTGATACCATGAGTTGCTGTGCTGTACCCCATGCACCTGCTCTACTTATCATTGCTGTCTCATCGTAAGATACCTTCCCATTACCATCCTTATCTATCCAATCATAGGCATAGAGGGATGCTATCCTTAGTTCATTAGCATATATGGCATCCTTGCTAGTGTTCATGAATGTCTCAAAGGGATAGTGTAACTTTGCTATGAGTAGATCTGCATCCCTCTTATTATTATTATCATCTAGGTTGATACTTACATACTTTGGTATATACCCATAATCATCTGTATTGAACTTCTCATCCCTAACCCTAGGCTCAGTCTTGTCCTTAACCTCATCCATAGCAATAAGCTTTAAAGTTGTTGACCTTATGATTAGATCAAGCCTTGAGTCTGAGTTATTAACAACTGTAAATAAAGCACTCTTACTATTATTACTGCTACCTTTGCTTACATAGCCAGCAAACCACTTACTTAATGCTATATCCTTATCAGGTAATGATAACGATGGATACCCATAGTTCTTATTCTCATCAGATGATGCAAGATTGTAGTATCCTTCAAGCGAACCTTTAAGGGAGTATATATAGTTTCTATATGTATCATATGTATAGACTATGAATGAACCTTCTTTACCTTCTATGTAATCCAATGCTTTGATTATATCTACCCTCCCAGAGCCTTGGGTGAATGGATCGTATTTAAGATCCTTAGCAGTGTTTGTAAGTATTAGTCTAGCATATATAGGGTCATAGGTGCCATTGGTATTGCTGTTATTATTATTACTAGCATTATTGCTATTATTGCTATTATCTTTATCCTTTAATGCTTGTATTACCAATGCTAGCATACCTGCAGTTAATGGTGATGACATGCTTGTACCTCCAAATACACCCCATGCATGCTTTGAATTAAGCATATGCTTTGCATTAACTGTGTATGGTGTATAACCATAAGCACCAGTAGCAAGTAGATCTGGCTTAACATCTCCTACTGCTGTTGGACCCTTGCTAGAGAAGTCTGCTATATCATCGTAGTAATCTATTGCATTACCAAACCTAGGCTGCTTACTAAAGTCTTGCAGTGTGAATATAACATTGTTTGTTGTTGCCCCTATACTTAATGCTAAGGGAGAGCTTGCTGGAGATGTTACTGTACCATACGCATGACCAGAGTTACCACTGCTATTAACTATAATAACCCCTGGGTATTTAGCATCTAATGAGCCTGGGATGCTTAATACACTAGCAAGTATGCTTAATATATCATACCCAGGACCCTTCCCAAGTAATGGTACTGATGGTATACCCCAACTATTGTTTATTATATCTGCCTTATGCTCCCCAGTGTAAACCCATCTCCATCTGATAACCTCTTTGCTATTGTTAGCATCAGTAGCAGCATTGCTACCTTCTTCCTTTTGGTATGAGTTGTTGTTATCATTGCTTATAATTTCTGTATATTTATCTTTGCTATCATTGCTGCTACTGCTATTGCTACTACTACTGCTTATCTTCTCTTCTATTAAATCAAACCCAGATGCCCATAACCATGCATAGGCTATATCACCAAACCATAATGCCTTAACTGGTATGATCTTTGCATCTGGAGCGATACCAACTATTCTATGGGTTATAGTATTACTATTATTATTACTACTACTCTTATATATCTCATAATCAACACTCCCTTTAGATACTATAGTGCCAGCACTCTGCGTACCATGACCAAAGAAATCAAACATAACTGTAAAGTAATTACCATCAGCATCGATAGGCTTTAACAGTCTCCCACTAAGTGCACCAAGGTTAGGATCTATATAATTTGTATTGCTGTTATTACTACTACTGCTCTTTGTGTTACTGCTATTATCATCCTTCTTCTTGCTTGTTACATCCCATACATCTAGCACATATGCCCCTAGCATACCAGCAGATAGATCTGCTATACCATCTTTATCAGCATCATATGTTAACATAAGATCCTCTACACTTATCTTGCTATTGTTATTGTTAGTAGCATTACTGCTACTACTATTATTATTACTACTGCTTATACTACCAATAGTATTATTGTGCGATGGCAAAGTTATAGGCTTCTCATCTGTAAAATCAAGATCAAAGTTAACCTCTTCTAACTTCTTGCCTAACTCAAATACAGCAAAGTCTGCCCATGCTGTGCTCATATCTGCTATTATGGTATCGTAAACATTTGGCTCCTTGCTATCAACTACTAGCACTGGTACTATCATCAATGCTGCTCTACCAAGTTGGAAGTTAAGTTGCACCATAAAGCCCATCTTATATATACCACTCTTGCTATTAATGAAGTCAAAGTTACTCTTGCCTATCCTCCAATCTGCATTAGCCTTAGCAGTTAATACTGGAGGACCCAAATATGGATATATTGGGTTATATATATCAAACTTTAAGCCCTCGCCACCCTTACCCTTTATGTTCAGGAATACCCCATCATCATTTATGTATATGTTAGATGTGTAAGGATCCTTCTTCTCTTCATCAGATAACTCTTGCTCATATATAACACCATTGATTATCTTTGCCTTAAATCTAGTATGGGTTAATACTATACCTTGACCATCGGCATCAAGCATTATAGGCATACCATTGCTATCTAATGCTATAGCATGGACCATATCCTTGCTGCTGAAATCAACACCAGAATCAACTATAGCTATGTTAACACCCTTACCTGTTATACCCTTTGCATGAACCTTATCTATACCATATATTATATCGAATCTGTTTGCATCGTTGCTGTTAGGCATGTTTATGAACTCATTATTACTCTCTTTACTATTGCTACTGCTAGAATCAAGATCAAGCATGAAATCGTTTATAACCTTTAACCCCTTCTCCCTTAGCATGCTAACTGTACTGCTATCTGCTACAGCATATGCTATGAAAGCATCCTCACTACCTAAATAATTAAATACTTTAACACCCATCTTACTTAAAGAGTTTATATCTAAATTACCGTTATTGTTTATAATTATTACCCTTGAGATACTATCTTTATTATTTAAATTTAAATAATTTTTATCTATATCCAATAATAGAGAGTCCCTTAACTTTGCATTATCTAGAATCTTAAGGTAAGGGTTAGGAGAAGGGGAATGGTTAAGAGGTATATTGCTGTTTGCAATTGAGCCTAGCCTTATCTTCTCATCATTAAAACTTAACATATGTGCATTGCTTGCTAATGCTAATGGCAAGTATGAAGATAACAGTATAGATGCAAGTAGAATAGATGTTATCTTGGGATTCTTTATGAACTTCATCTACTTACATTTATCCATTTCTTTATTTCTTTATTTATTTCTTTGTAAACTCCTTCCTTACTAAGGGATGGATAAAACAGATCAAAAATTTTCATTAATACTTCAAATAGATCTATGCTTATCTCTTTAATGTTACTGGGAAGATCTATACGCTTCTACATGCAAGGAGAGCAAGTAGTAAGAGGGTTAGCAAAAGGCTATGAATTATTATATAAGTGAATCCAATAAATTAAGCAAAATAAAGAGAAATCTTTTAATATCTTATCATAACTATAACTAATAATTTGGAGGAATTGCCAGAACTTGTTAATTCATATAGACAAGCATCATACTGTATTGATAATTATAAGGATAACATATTTGATCTGTCTAACATAAAATTCTTTTACCCAACAACCCTAGCAATACTATATCCATTTATAGAGAGCATTAAACCTGAAGATATAATATTCAGTAATAACGATGTTTTACAGTATTTTAATACAATAATGAATAGTAGTATTAATATTAGTAAAACTTTCATACCATGTGTTAAATTATCAAAGGATAAAGATGAAAATTCTGTAATAAAAAGCAAAATATATGATAATATACTAAATTGGGCAAGAAATATCTATGAACCATTAGAGTATGTAATAAGTGAATTAAGGGATAATATTGATGAACATGCTAATCATACTAATGCATATATACTAGCTCAGTATTATCCTATGAGGAGATTTGTTGAGGTTGCTATAATAGATGATGGTATAGGTATACCCAAGAGTTTAAGAGATGCGTATAATTTTGATAACCTTAACGATAGTGAACTAATAATTAAAGCAATAGAAGGTTACTCAGCCAAGAAAGAGGAGGGTAGAGCATTTGGTCTAGGCTCATCATTGCATATAGTAGTTGAGTCATTAAATGGAGAGGCATTAATATCATCCATTAAAGGTATGGTCTATCTTAATAATAATAATAAAGAGATGCTTGTATCTGATACTATTGGGTATATAAAAGGAACGCTGGTAGGTATAAGGATACCAGTGCATGATAATATTAATTCTATTAACATACCAGAAGAAGCAGATAAGCGTATATCTCTTAATAAATATAGTGTTATTTATGTATAGTGCAGAACATATGTTTTTATATATCTATACTTAACTTACTTATGAGTAAGGTATGACATCAGCTTTAAACGTAACTAGAGTAAAGGTTAATGATTGCATTCCAGAGTTAGCCTTGCGTAAGCAATGTGATGATCTATTCAGATATATAGAATCTTTACCAGAGGAGCATATAATAGTAGACTTTGAGGGCTTTGATTACTGTAGCAGGTCATTTGCACATCAGTACCTTATTAATAAGGAGAAGATCAGTAGTAAGAAGAGAATAGAAGAGGTTAACATGAGTAAATTTATAGCAGATATGTTTCATGTTGTCAAAAGGCAGATAGAGAGGGCTAGGTTGGGGCATGTAGTACATGGCTGATTATTTTTCTTACCTCCCTCTACCCTAAAAGGTTCCCTTTAGAGCTCTGACCTTCTCCCCGCCATAAATGGCGAGGGTTACCTGAGGTCTCAAGGGTTACACCCCTTTAGTTACGGGTGCTACTCTGTTATGATCAACTATAAAGGAGAGTGGCTTCCTTATTGCTGAAACTATCAAGTTCATGGCCTTCTTGAGTATATTAAGTGCACCGTTTAGATCAGCATGGAGCTTATGACCTAATGAGCAATGAACTACACCTCTTGTATTCCTCTTAACTTCAACATTATGCAATGCACAATACTTAGAGGTATTGTACTCAACAACCTCATATACCTTCATACCATACTCTTGAGCCTTTAACTCAATAGCATTCATAAGCTTACGGTAAGACCACATGTTAGCATTGAACTTATTACCCTTCTCTTGGGCAATGTTGAATGGATAGCCTAAGTAGATTGTAGATACATTAAGTTCATGGAGAGTCTTTAACAAGTGAGAGGCAAAGTTCCTGTATAGGTGTAGTAGCCTTTTAGTTAACCTCTTAAATAATCTCCTCTTTACTATATTTAACTCTTGATATGCATTCTCATCATTAATGTTCTTTGCTTTATCTGCTAAAGATTGTACTTCTGATATCTTCTTCTGCAAGTAGAAGTAGTCTTGCTTGGTTCTTACACCTTTGTAAAGTAACCAAGTACCATCATTTGTTATTACACTTGCCATAACGTTGATACCTAGATCTATTGAGGCTACCTTGTCTCCTTTTGGTATACTAACTTGTATTGTCTTCCTTTCACCTTTTACAATATGCTTAGACTTATTATTACCCTTCTTCTTTGTTGTTTCTACTCCTACCTCTATTGGTATAGAAGCATACCAATCATGCTTAGTCTCATCATAGTATATCTCTAGCCTACCTTGCTTACCATACCACCTTAACCTACCTGCAAAGTCTATCTCTAAGTTGAAGTCTTTGAGGATGAGCTTATGATTCTCTTCATCCATAACGTATCTATCTTGTCTTACTACTAGTATCAGCTTCCTCTCCTTTGTATCCTTATCCTTCCAATACTTAGGTGGGCTTAAGTGCTTCATATGAGATGGTAGCTTCCCCTTCTTCTTCGACTTCAGTAGAGAGAAGAAGGATGACATGCCTCATTGTTCTTCTGCATTATTGCTTGTGCATTAACACCTAGTTTACCCTTATACTTCCCATAATACTTATCCCATGTAACTTTGAAGTCAACATGATGGTGTTCTATTACGTATTGATAGCATAATATAATTTAGTATAACTTACTCTTAAGTTAACAGAGCCCTCTTGTCTTTGTCTTTGCTTATTAGGTAGTCTATTCCTTTCTTTACTGCTGTTATTATTACCTTTAGTATTGCTAGTATAAGTATTAAGACCAATAACAGTAGGTTCTTTGCTATTGCTGTTATTGTTTGCTTCAGCATCCTTCTCATTCACATTATATAATGGTAACCGAGGTTCAAAAGGGACTGAAAACCTCGTCCTTTAGGACAGGAGGAGGTCAGATTTCTATCCAAGGTTTAGGCTATTTAAAACTTTAACATAAGATGAGGCTGCCTTTGAGAGCTCGTAATCATCAGTTACAAGTATCAACCCTTTCTCTGCTGCAATGGCAATATAGGAGGCATCGTATACTGTGATGCCATGTTTAATTGCAAGCTCAAGGGTTTTCTCCTCATAACCTCTAATGCTAAGTATCTCTAAAGTATCAAATATCTTCTTAAGTGCTCTAGTTAGTCTTAAGGCTGTATTCTCATCTATCTTCTTAAGTAGATACAGCTCCTTCCATACAAAATTAAGTGCCTCATAGACTGTAAGGTCTAGGATCATAGCATCAGAGAGGTATCTAAGCCTCTCTCCTTTAAGCAGATTTATTAAGGCGCTGGTATCAAGAAGTCTCCTCATCTCCTTCTTCTATCCTCTCTTATCAGCCTAACTACTTCCTCATCAGAGATACTCTTCATCTCCTCAGAGATACCTTTGATCTCATCCTCCAATTCTCTAAGAACTACCCTTCTAACCTCCTCTTCCAAGGCTTGCCTTATCAATGGACCAGGTCTTATACCGTATTTGTCTAGTAACTCTTTGAGCCTCCTTGGGACTTTTACTGAGACTGTTATGTAGTCTTGCATAATAGAGTTAAAAAGGTAAACTGATATAAAGTTTACCGTGAATAAGTCTACAAGACTATTCCAATTAACATGTGTGTTGAATACAGATCTCTGACCTCCTCCCCGCCTTAAAGGGTGAGGGTTCCCTTTAGGGCGTGGAGGAGGTAAGTAAGGAACAGTTCATCAGGCTCTTGAACGGATTATAGTCTATATGTTAAAATGCGAGAAGATTTTAAGTAAGGTTATCGTCAAGCCTTTAAAGAATAGTAATGCTACACTATCTAGCAGTACTCCTCCTTGCAAGTATCGTTGCTTGTAATGCAACTATTATTGTTATCATGCCTATTATAGGTAATAGCAGTGCTAGCATCTGATTTGTAGATGAACCTATCTGCTCTAATGAGTTACTTAACCTTGCATTACTTGCATTTATATCGTTCCTTAAACCCTGTATTTTTGAGTTTAGATCATCTATGCTCTTGCTAAGCCTTGAGAGTGTATTACTCATGTTAAGCACTGGAGCATCTGTAACATTTATGCTTGCCATGCTACTAGCCCTTAAGCCATCATGCTCTATGCTAGCAGTTACAACATGCAAGCCTACCATGCTTAATGTTAGCTCTGTAGCATATATACCATCATCTATAGCATTGAATCTTAACTCCTTTGCACTTGAATCTGGCATTATTATCCTTGCCTTTATATCACTAGCATTAACATTAAAGAGGGTGTTATCCATTGTAACCCTTGCTACTATGCTAAACCTCTCATCTATGCCTATTATGCTAGGTGCACTTAACTGCATATCTAGCCTTCTAGTTATCTGTTGCTGTTGCTGTTGCTGTAATGCATCTCCTTGCTGAACCCTTATCTCATTGCTAGATGCTTGGAATACTATTGCCTTGCTATAAACAGAGCCTTGTATGCTTGATGTTATAACTAGAGTATATGTGCCTTCTATGAACTGATCATTAGGGTTAGGGAATGTTAGTATAACGCTAGAGAATACACCTCTAGCATCAACATCTATCTGTGTTCTATGCACTACCCTATTCATTGGGTTTATAAGCTCTACTATCAAGGAATCATTTGGTATTACCTTGCCATAGATTACAAGCATAGAGTTAGGCATGAATACAGTTGAGTTTATGTTTATTGTTACTGCTGTTGTAGTAGTAGATGATGATAAGGATTGAGCATGAACATTAGATGAAGGTAATAATAAGAATAAGAATGAAAATAAAATAAAGGTTGTTGTTTTTATCTTTGCTCCTTTGTGTCTCAATTATTCTATTCTATACTATACTACAGTTACAGTTGCAGTCTCAACCTTGCTTAGAGGTGAGGGCTTGCCTAACTCTGACCATACAAAGACCTCTACAGTGTATGTACCTGCTGCAGTTGGTGTCCATGATGCACTAACATCAAAGCTCTGCCCTGCTGGCAATGTACCTCCAACTGTTGATATGCTTACTACAAAGCCATCTGCATCCTTAACTTGAACAATGTACACAAACTTCTGTGGCTGCTGTGTATTGTTCTTTATTGAACTTGCTATGCTTACTGGTACATCAACACTTGCTTGTGTTAATGCATTACCTGCTTGATCCTTAAGTGATGGCTTTGCTACTGTTGTCCTCTCAGTTGGAGCAAGTAAGACTCCTACTACTGCACTTGCCTGAACATCCAAAGTCTGTAATGTCCTTAAGCCCACTTGGTTCCTGTTAACCAACTGCTGGTTTATTGTCTGAGCATTTGGCAGTGTCTCATCAGTGTATATTGCAGTTATCTGATCACCCTCTCTAACCTGTAATCTGTTACCAGAGCTTAGACCAGTTGTAAGTATAACATCTGCCTTGAATACACCTGTCCTATCACCAGTCTCCCTTACAGTTACCTTTATACCAGTTGGATCTGTGGTTGATACAACCTTTACCTCAAACTGGTCTGGTATATCTGGGTTCCTGTTCTCATCTGGATCGTTTATGGTTATCACTGCTGTCTCATTGGGCTTGTATGAGTCTTTATCTAAGGATATTGAGCCATTGTTGAATACTATGGATACTGATTTGCTTATCTCAGTCTGCTTATCTGGGCTTCTATACTCAACCCTTATACCATCACCAGGCTTTGCATTTGGATTTATACCAGTTATTAGTATGCCCTTATCATTTGGCTTGTATCTGAATACTCCAGAGTTAGCCTCAGTCTCCTCAAAGTCATTTGTTAGTGTTTGTGATGTTCCTCCAACTATTACCCTTACTCTAGCATCAGTACCAGTGAACTTATCCTTAGTATCTGGATCCTGGTTAGCAGCAGGGTCAACTATGCTTACTAGCACTCTATCGAATGGTGTGTATGTCTCCTTATCGAATATTATATCTACAGCTGCTGAGGTTATTAGCACTGTATGCTTAACCTCTATCTCAGTACCTCCTCCAGATGGTGTTCTATCTGTGTATGTGAACTCTAGGTTCTTGCCTCTGCTTACTAGATTACTGTTTATGTCCTTTATCTTTATCTCAAATATACCTGTGTTCTTACCAGTCTCCCTTATTGTAGATGATGGATCTAATGATATACCTGATATGGCACCTAGAGTTGCTAATTGTCTATCACTAACCTTATCACTGTTAACTACAAAGTCACCGCCTAATGCACTTAGGCTTATCTCATCTACCTTATCGCTATCAAAGTTCCAGTCAGGCTCTACAACCCTTAGTATTATTGTCTGCCCTAGATCGTATGTTGGCTTATCTGTAGTTATCTGTGCTGTATTTGTTGTTACTGTTGCTGTTGCTGTCTGCTCATCACCATTGCTATCCTTGTATACTACCCTTATCTGCCAGCCATCATCTATTACATGATCTGGTGAAGCTACATTAACGCCTGTAACATTATTACTAGCATCTACTTTAACATTGGCAGGTAGGTTTACATCAACTGTAAATACTCCAGTATTAACACCAGTCTCATTTGCTGATGTTGGGAATCCTAAACTGGCATTAGGATTGAATGTTAATCTAGTGCTACCCTTTATCAGTTCAATCTTTAATTGTCCTGCATCAAAAGTACTAGCATCATTATCTATGCCCTTCTGAATTGGTAGTATATCAGTAGATGAACTGCTTGAGTTGAATGATGGATCTGTTATAGTAATATGCAGCTTTGTTGTACCTAGTGATGTTGTTCGTGGGTATGATGATCTATCCAACTCTACAGTACCAGATGGCTTGCCTATCTTTACATCTACACTCCTTGTTAATGCTGGGCTCTCTGTTAAATCTTTGTACTCTACAGTTATCTTATCACCATCTGATAGTGGATTAGTAGCATTCTGTTGAAGCTTACTTACATCAATCTCTCCCCTGAACACTCCTGTATTATTACCAGTCTCAACTAGCTGTACTGATAAACCTCCAGTCTTTATTATATTACTAGTCTGACCATTCACCTTTATAGTAAGGTTTGCTAAGCCATTTGCACCTATTAGGTTTGGTGTACTAGTAAGATTATCACCATTGGTAGTATATGTTAGTGTGTAAATATCTAT